>Ga0192240_10108_pt1 | contig 44465 bp, 41 predicted proteins | sample Koala_Koa27_H3_FD_131237 | JGI IMG/M metagenome (GOLD analysis project Ga0192240, IMG submission 131237) | Enriched cells from koala feces incubated with labeled cellulose particles, San Francisco Zoo, California, United States - Koala_Koa2-7_H3 ...
TGGAGACGAAGTTTATGGTCCGCCCGAAGAAAGGGGAGAACGGCGAGCCGGATACCTTTATGGTGTGGGATCGGAAGACGAACTCTATGCAGCCTCTGGAATATCCCTGGAACGAGGATCTGGATCCGGTGCTGGACGGCGAGTTTGTGGTGGATGGTAAAATTTATAAAACCGGCTATCGTCTGCTCTGGGAGCGAGTCGAAGAGTGGACGTTAGAACACGGCGGAGAGATCTGCCGGCTGGAGCCGGAGCGCATCGAGCGAGCGATCCGCATGTACACAGACAATCAGCCCAGCGGTATCGCTCTCGGTGTTGCCACGGACCAGACGCCGAATTCCGAGCAGGCGGCCATGGCAGCCTGTATCATCGATTGCCTGATGGGGAATGTGGAGCGGCCGGGCGCCCTGCTGCAGCGGTTCCGCAAGAGCGGAACCTTACGGATGCCGAACTACCCGGTTCCCCAGGCGGAGAAGCTGCTGCCGGACGAGATGCTGAAAAAACGCCTCGGCGGCAACGAATTCAAGGGCTTACATATCTGGTGGGCGGGTCAGCCGACGGCGATTCTGGATGCGGCGATCACGGGGAAACCCTATCCGCTGAAGATGTGGCTTGACCGGTCCGGCAACAAGTTCGGCGTGGTGGCGGACGCTTCCAAGATTGAAAAGGCGATCGCAAATCTGGACTACGTCGTGCATGCCTACATGTATCCGACCTCTTTCTCCGCATACGCGGATATCCTGATTCCGACAGAGGAATGGCTGGAGATGGATATGCTGGTGGAGACCTGTAATACCATTGTGGCAAGACAGGCGACCACGCATCTCTGGGAGACCTGCGATGAGGCGCTTTTGTGGTCGAAGCTGGCAAAGAAATGCGCCGAGATGGGACATGAGGGATGTCAGAAAGCCTTTGACGCGGAGTTTATGGGAGAAGATCTGGCTTACTGGGATACGATGGAAGAACTCTTTGACCACTGTGTCGGCAAGATCGGCATGACCTGGAAAGAAGTCAAGGAGAAAGCGCCTTTTGAATATCTGCCCCGGGATGAGTGGCGCAGCTATTACGTTTACAAATGGACGGATGAAAAAACCGGCAAACTCAAAGGTTTTGACACGCCGTCGAAAAAGATAGAGATTTATCTGGACAGCATGATCACGCTGGGGCGGACGGGACAGCCGTTTGCCAAGTGTGAACTCCCGCCGGTGGAGGTGGACTACGATCCGCTGCCCTATTACCTGGAGCCGCCCGAGGGCCCGATTTCTGATCCGGAGCTGGCAAAGGAATACCCGTTGATCATGACCAACGGGCGCGTGCCGTTTTATCATCATGGAACGCTGCGGAATGTGGCGGCTTTGCGGGAGATGTATCCGGTTCCGGAGGTCTGGATTCACCCCTCCGATGCGGAAAAATACGGCGTTGCGCCGGGTGAGTGGGTCTGGATCGAATCGCTGCGCGGAAAGATTCGCGCGAAAGCCTACGTGACGGAGGGCATATGTCCGGGGGCCGTCTGCATGGAGCGTTTCTGGGCGCCGGAGAATTTAAATACAAAAACACACGGGTGGAAAGAGATGAATGTCAATGTCCTGACAAAGGCCTCCGGTCCGTTCAATGATGTAGTGGGAACGTACACACTGCGAGCTTTCCTGGTGAAGATTTATAGAGCGGAGGAGGGCGCCCCGGAGGGCGTCTGGACAAAACCGGAGGACTTCAAATCATGGCTGCCCATCGGCAGTGCGCAGGGGAGGTACATCGAATGGCACAATTAGCAATGGTAGTGGAACTGGACCGCTGCATTGGCTGCCGCGGCGGCTGTCAGGTGGCGTGCAAGACGGAAAATGAGATTGCGCTGGGACCGTCCCGGAGCAAATTTTATACCATGGGACCGACCGGGCATTTTCCGGACATCGAGATGTATTTTATGCCGGTGATGTGTCAGCAGTGCACAAATCCTTCCTGCACGGAGGTTTGTCCTACCGGAGCCTGTTACAAGGACGAGGAGGACGGCGTAATCTACATTGACCGCGATGTCTGTATCGGCTGCCAGAGCTGCATGCGGGCTTGTCCTTATGAGGCAAATCTGTTCAACCGGGAACTGCATGTGATGGATAAGTGCAACCTCTGTGTGCAGCGCCGGGAGGAAGGACTGGAACCCGCCTGTGTGCGCAACTGCGCCGGATGCGCTCTTCATGTGGGAGATATCGATGACCCGGAGAGTGAAGTGTCGAAGCTTTTAGCTGCCAATGAGGGGCACGTCTATACGCTGAAAGATGAGAACGGAAATGAACCGTCCGGGCGTTTCATCCTGAAAAACTGCAAGTGGATTGATGAATTGCCGTTCGACTTCGAACGCCGGATGAAAGGGGAGAAGTGACATGGAAAACAGACAGGAAATCTGTGCTGTCATGCGGCAGCGCGCGAATCTGTATCGTTTCTTAAGCCGCATTTATATCCTGGAAGTGGATGAAAAGCTGCTTGCACAGATGAAGAGGATGTCGTTTCCCGAAGAGCCTGGGGATACGGATCTGCGGGATGGCTATGCGAAGCTGAAAGAGTATCTGGCGGGCGTGCATCTCGCGGATGAAAAAATCGGTGCGGCGGGAGATTCTGCAAATTCGGAGTCTGCGGTTAATATCGGAACAGAGGCCCCCGGAATTGATGTGGCGAAATGCAACGCAGCTGTTGATAAGGCAGGAGAAGATGACGATAAAAATGATGGGAATATCGCGGAGAAGATTACCGAACTGGAAGTGGAGTACGCGAGAATCTTTCTGGCAGCAGGCGTTGCCCAGGGAACAGCGGCTTTCCCTTATGAGTCGGTTTATACCAACAAAAAGCATCTGGTCAATCAGGAGGCCTGTGATGATCTGACGGCTCTGTATGCGGCAAAAGGCTTAAAGCCCCGGGAGGATATGTATCGGATCCCGGACGACCATGCCGGGCTGGAGTTTGAATATATGGCGCGTCTCTGCGATCAGGCGGTGAATGCCTGTGAGGCGGATGATGAGGCTGCATTGGAGGAAAGTTTTCAGGAGCAGAAAACATTTTTCGGGCATCACCTGAGACGGTGGGCCTCACTTTTCGGCGGAGACATCGCAAAGCATGCGCATACGGCTTTTTATGATGGAATCGGCAGGATTACGCGTGGATTTATGGTGCAGGAGACGGTATTTTTGCGGTGATTTGCGTAGAATCCTGATTGTGAGAAGGATTATGAACGGACATTTATGTGAAATGCTGTATCGTCCGAAGTACAGACGGGAAAAGGGCTGATATGTAGGAGAAAACCAGCGTTTCCCGCACACATATAGGAGGGTCAAATGGGATATTATGTAACGACTGAGCAGCTGGATGAGATCTTTGCCGGACTGCGGGGGAGCACAAAGATCTGCGCACCTAAAGAGATTGTCCGCCGGGTGCGCGGCAAGCGGCAGACGGAAGTCCGCTACGGAGAGGTAAAAAAGACTTCAGAGATTGTATATGACAGAAAATCAGATTTCGAGCCGAAAGAAATCATTTATCCGGTCATGCAGACGCTGCTCTATTTTGCGGTGACGGATGTCATTGAGAGCGAGGTAAAGGATGACAGGGATATTCTGATCTTTGCCAGACCCTGCGATATTAACGCGATCCGTAGACTGGATCAGATTTTCCTGAAAAACGGCGGACAGCCGGATTCCTATTACGCCAGGCTGCGGGAGAAAGCAAAGTTTATCCTGCTGGAGTGCCGGGAGAGCTTCGAGACCTGTTTCTGTGTCTCAATGAATTCCAACGTCGCCACAGACTACGCGGCGGCTTTTCGGTTTCATGACGGGGGAGCGTATGTGGAGGTAAAGGATGAGACGCTGGAACCGCTGTTTGCGGGAGCGAAAGCGGCGGATTTTACGCCGGAGTTTGTGTCGGAGAATCTTCGCACGGTACAGGTGCCGGATATTCCGGACCGGAGTTATCTGAAAGATATCATCGAATTAGAATATTGGGAGCAGTTTAAGGAGCGGTGCATTCTTTGCGGCGGATGCAATACAGTCTGTCCCACCTGCACCTGCTTTGATACGAACGATATCATTTACAATGAGACCAGTCTTGAGGGAGAGCGGCGGCGGACCTGGTCCTCCTGCATGTTGTCCACCTACACGGTGATGGCGGGCGGTCATGGTGTCCGGGATAATGCCGGAGCCAATACGCGGTTCAAGACGTTACATAAGGTATATGATTACAAACTCCGCTTTGGTGAGGAAAATATGTGTGTCGGCTGCGGCCGCTGTGATACGCGGTGTCCGCAGGAGATCAAATTCTCAGAGACGATTGGCGGTCTGGCGAAAGAAGTGGAGCGGCTGAAGCAGGAGCGGGCACAGGGTGACGGTGAATCTGCGGAATAAGCCGTGAGGCGCAGCGGCTGGTGATGCGGATGACGCGATGCAGCGGAGAGGCAGATACAACTACAACTGCTGCCTGAAAATATCGGAGGAGAAACAACATGGAAAATATTACTTTACCATCACCCCGCAGAATTTTGAAACTGACGCAGGAGACCGTGGCGGAGCAGACCTTTCGCGTTGAATGGCACGGTAAAGCCGTGCAGCACGGGCAGTTTTTCATGCTTTCCATCCCGAAAGTCGGAGAAGCGCCGATTTCGGTCAGCGCCCGGGGCGACGGCTATGTGGAATTTACGATACGGAAAGTTGGCCGACTGACCGGGGGATTGTTCGGCCTGAGCGAGGGAGACATGCTCTTTATGAGAGGACCCTATGGAAATTCGTTCCCGGTGGAGGACTTTAAAGGAAAACACCTGGCGGTCATCGCGGGCGGAACCGGTATGGCGCCGGTGCGCAGTACACTGCAATATTTCTACGATCACCCGGATGAGATCGCGTCGGTCTATGCCATCGCAGGATTTAAAGATCCGTCTGCCGTCCTGTTTAAGGACGACCTGAAAAAATTCAGTGAGGCGGAGAAATTCCACACTTACTGGTGTCTGGATAACACAGAGGCGCCCGGATTTCACAAGGGATTTGTCACACAGTACATTTCGGAGATCCCGTTTGCTTCCTTTGGGGATGATTACAATGTGATCATCGTCGGTCCGCCGGCGATGTTCAAGTTCGCGGCGAAAGGCTGTATGGATAACGGCGCTGCCGAGGATCACATCTGGGTGTCCTTTGAGCGGAAGATGGCCTGCGCGGTAGGAAAATGCGGGCATTGTAAGGTGAATGAGACTTACGTGTGTCTGAATGGCCCGGTGTTTAACTACACGAAAGCAAAGGAATTGCTGGATTAGATTAGCCGAAGGATTTTCATCTGGGGCGACCGGAAAGCGTATTACGGAAACGTCGGATGGTTATAAAATGAGGAATCGGATGCGTTTGCCCTATGGGACAGGCGGGTGCAGCCGTGCGCTGCGCATCACGTAGAAAGAATGATAGAGCAGGAAGGAGGCTTTTACATGGATAACATTACATTGCCTTCGCCTCACAGGATTATACAGATTATGCTGGAGACGGGGACGGAACATACATTTCGCGTGGAGTGGCATGGGACGCCGGTGAAGCACGGCCAGTTTTTCATGCTCTCAATCCCGCGGTTTGGGGAAGCGCCGATTTCAGTCAGCGCCCAGGGAGACGGCTACGTGGAGTTTACGATCCGGAAAGTCGGAAAGCTGACGGACGGCTTGTTCGGTCTGTTTAAGGATGATGTGCTGTTTATGCGCGGCCCCTACGGGAACGCTTTCCCCATCGACGACTTTAAGGGAAAACACCTCATTGTCATCTCCGGCGGCACCGGCCTGGCGCCGGTGCGCAGCACGATACAGTATTTTTACGATCATCCGGATGAGATTCTTTCCGTTCATACGATTCACGGGTTTAAGGATCAGGCGGCGGTGCTGTTTAAGGATGACCTAAAGAAGTTCAGCGAGGCGGAAAAGATCGATGTCAATGTGTACGCGCCCGGGTTCCGGCGGGGGCTTTCCGGAGAGTTTCTGCCGAAGATCCCGTTTGCGGACTGGGGCGACGATTACAATATCATGATTGTCGGTCCGCCAGCGATGTTCCGGTCGGCGGCTCAGGCCTGTCTGGACTTCGGTGCAAAGGAGGAGCGGATCTGGGTGTCCTTTGAGCGGAAGATGGCCTGCGCCGTGGGCAAGTGCGGACACTGCAAGATCAATGAGCACTATGTCTGCATCGAGGGGCCGGTGTTCAATTATACAAAGGGGAAGGAACTGATCGACTGAGATGAGGACAAATTCTGTGGGAATTCCAGTTTAAGGCGCTTACAAACGATTTTTTGCGCAAAATGGAAAATTTCTATTCCGCTTGGTTTATACGGGTTAGGTTAAAGACAGGAAAGTTTAAAAATTGTTTGCGGCTGATGACGGTGGTCAGTTCAGGTAACAGGGTCGGGAAATCTGGTGAGAAAAACCAGTTTCCCGGCTTTTTTCTGGTTTTTTGGGGCAGAAAATTGGAATTTCGTGCAAATATGAAGATATAAAAATCAAAATTTCGTTAAAAATAATCATCACAAAATCCAAAATTTCGTGTTTAAACACGATTTAAAAATTGCAAATTTCGGTATATTGCGATATACTACATATAATATATCGTGATTACATCACGATCCAATTCGTCACTCGTCAAATACATGCCAGCATGTATTTTCCTCGTTTGCACTCATTATATCGAAAGGGGATGTGATTTCATGGTTTTTCGGCGCAAGATATACGAGAAACTAAAAAAGTGGAAAGAGTTGTCTGATGGAAAATCCGCGATTATGCTGGAAGGGGCCAGGCGTGTCGGGAAGAGCACCATCATAGAAGAATTTGCAAAAAATGAATATGATGATTATCTTATATTGGATTTTGCAAATGAGAGCAGGGATGTAAAGCGCAATTTCGAAGAAAATATAGGTGATCTGACTACGTTTTTTCGAAATTTATTTTTATTAAAGAAAAAAGACCTTCCGCGGCGTAAGTCGGTTATCATTTTTGATGAAGTGCAGATGTTTCCACTGGCCCGGCAGGCGATCAAATATCTGGTTGCGGATGGGAGATATGATTATATTCAGTCGGGTTCGTTGATTTCGATCAAACAAAATATGCGTAATATTCTGATTCCGTCCGAAGAGCATCGTTTGAAGATGTATCCCATGGATTTTGAAGAATTTTTGTGGGCGAATGGAAATATGGTTGCTGTTCCGATGATAAGGGAGGCTTTTGAGCGCAGACAGCCGATGGGAGATGCAGCTCACAGAGAGATGATGAAACTTTTTCGGACTTATATGGCAGTAGGCGGCATGCCGCAGGCGGTGGATGCTTTTGTATCCGGCATGACTTATGAGCAGATTGATTTTATTAAATGCAATATTCTAAGTATGTATGAGGAAGACTTGAAAAAGTATGATACAGACAATCATGACAGAGCTTCTGTGATTTTCCGGACGATTCCGGAACAGTTGGAGAATCATAATTCTCACTTTAAATTTTCGCTGGTGGATAAAAGTGCGCGGTATCGTGATTATGTGGATGCGGTCAGCTATATTTCGGAATCAATGATCGGAAATGAATGCATCAATGTGACAAAGCCGGAAGTTGGATTGGAAGCATTTGCGGACAGGAGCAACTTTAAACTTTACCTGGGCGATACCGGTTTGCTGATTTCACAGATTATGAAGAATGCGGAGGATACCGGAACGGATCTGTACAAATCTTTGATTTTTGATCGGTTGGGTGTGGATCAGGGGATGATTATGGAGAACATTGTTGCACAGATGCTCTGCGCGAATGGATATCGGTTATATTTTCATGAGTTTTTCTATAAGGAAAAAGAAAATAATCTGGAAAAGAAGTATGAGATTGATTTTTTGCTTGTAAAAAATCGAAAAATATGCCCGATCGAGGTGAAGTCTTCCGGATATAAGGCACACAAATCATTTGATAATTTTATCAGGAAATATCAGGCGAAAGTGCAGGATCGATATATTATTTATACCAAAGATCTGAAGCGGGAGGGAAATGTCGTGTATATTCCGCTGTACATGACGTGTTGTCTGTAGAAAGACGCTCGCTAAAGTTTGGCTTCAACAGATGATCAAAGCTAAGAATCATGATTTTTGGAATATTAAATACGCGGTATCTTGTAATTTATGATATTCATGGTAGAATTATAGGGAGAGGACTCTTCGATGAATGGTGGAATGTAGAGGACGCTAAGCTGACGGAAGATGTCTCGGATATCCTTTTTGACACGATCAGTTATTATGATTACAAAGAAGACTTTTACCATGCGTTTCTTGCCGGGATGTTCTCCGGTGCAGGCTATGACGTGAGATCGAGTTCGAAGCAGGGGAAAGGCAGTGATCTATATGGAACAGCGAAAAAAAAATTATACCCTTAAAATATATGATGCACCGCTTATGGATCTCCAGGTTGCGCTGGACGAATTTGGACGGTTGAGTGTTTCAGTGGGTTCTGTTGAGGAAAGCAGGAAACATCTCTTTCCTATGCTTTTGCTGAATCCGTCGCCGGAAAATGCCAGGCGATGGGTGGACGGAAGAATCATCCCGAAAAACCGCAGATTTGTTGATAAAATTCTGGAATCAGCAGGGTTATCGATCGGAGATAAAATCGGAATTCTTGATATCTGTAAAGGATTGTCGGTTAATGATGCATATTGGTTAGATGACGGTCTTTCAGACGTGCGGTTTGCGGATGTTAATCTCTATGACAATGAGCTTGATGAAACTTTGGCGCTTGTCGCATATACTGGTTATTCATCTTCGCAGAAGCACAAAATAGGGCTTTCCACGGAATGGACGACAGATGGGCAGTTTGCGAAGGCATGGCGAAGAATGGAGGGGCAATTATATCTGTTTAAAGCAGGATCAGATGGTTTTGCGAACGCCGGGATGGAACCGTATTCTGAGTTTTTTGCGGCACAGATTGCTGAGTGTATGAGGATTCCTCATGTTCCCTATGATTTACAGCAATGGAAAGGAAAGCTTGCCTCTGTGTGTCCCTTGATGAACAGCAAAGACATCTCTTTCGTCCCGTTTTGGATTGCGTCAGGTCAATCGCATTTTCCGTCTCCGCATGCCGTGGCACTGGCTTTTTCGGATGAGATGTTTGGGCAAATGCGGACCATGACAGTATTTGATGCGCTTATCGGTAATTGCGACCGGCATGCGGCAAATTACGGTATTCTTCGGGATAATCACACAGGAAAGGTGTTGGGACTGGCACCGTTGTTTGATCATAATCTGTCGTTGTTTGCACGCGATATGAAAGAGGATTTTCCAAATTTTCGGAAAAGGGTAGATACCGTACATGCGCCGGCAACCGGCCATCTTACGTTTAAGGAAGAAGCGGAAATTGTAATGGGAGAAAAGCAGCATGAACAGCTTAGAAAATTGCTGAATTTCCGGCTTGTCAATCATTCACTTTATCCTGTGCCGGAAGAACGGTTGGAGGCGTTGAATTTCTATCTGTCGGCTCGTGTGCGGGAATTGCTGGAAATTCCTGCTGTGGATGAGACGGCGCTTCGAAAGCGTATGGAAAAAGAGCGACGCAGATTCGAAGAACCGATTGCCATGCTTGAATGTTGACCGATTTTCGAAAATAAAAATATGGAATTTGTTGGTGAATAGTGAGGAAAATGGGATTTTCGGCAGGAAACTCCAGGGATGTGGTATTTGGCTGAAAATAGTTCCGGCAGAAAAGAAATAAGGAGACGCAACCATGGAACTGACACTGGATACATGCCTGTATTTTATCAGCGATCTGAATCCAAAAATTATCCGTAAAACAAAGAGTGACAGGACTTTTGTCGGCGTGAAGCAGTTCTTTACCGGCATGGAGAGGGATGATCAGATTCCAGCTGACCTGCGTGATGAAAAAGTGAAAAAAAAGCAGGTGAAAGCTGCCTATCTGTATATTGCCGGATGGAAGGAACTTTGGGATAATTGGGAGACTTTGACATCGGAGATGACAGTACTGGCGGTTCGGGATCAGAGTGGGCAGGATGTAGATTTGTGGGGGAGCAAGTTTGGTTCGCTGCCGTGTACATTGGTGTTGGTGGAGGGAGATTTTCCGGTTCCTTACCTGGTTAACCGGATGGTTGATATTTTCAGCTATCTTTCAAATTGGGATAAGACGATGCATGTTTCCGCGCTGGAGGGGAGACCGATACAGGAACTGATAGATTTGAGCGCAAGTCTGCTGCGGTTTCCGGTTATGATTTATAATCCTGCTTTTGATGTGATCGCCGCTACAAAAAATGTGATCGGAGAATATGGTTACTTTAAGCATACGTTGGAAAAAGGATATACAGATTCTTCTGTCATGTCTATGATTCAAAAAAACCATATCTTTGAGCAGCTGGAAAATGACGAACCGCTCATTGCTCCGGCTGCGGGTGATGAAAGCAGAACAAATGTTTATCTGAGTTTTTCTGACGGCCAGGCTTTATTGGGGTATGCCTGTGTTTTTTACGTCTGTTATGATCAGAGATATCAGCAGCAGGGATATCTTGATCTACTCCGCCTGTTCGCGGAGAGTGTTACGTTTTGCCTGAAACGGGATTACGAGCAGTCACACTACGGACGGATGATGTATGAGACGTTTTTACTCAATCTGATGAATCCGGGCGCGGTTTCAGAGGAGCGCCTGAAAGAACAGGCTCAGAATATTGAAAATCTGGAAATGACAGGGCGATTTGTGCTCGGAGTGATTGCGTTTGACGATGCGGAGAATGTACCGCTGCAGTTTTTGATGCGGCAGCTGGATCGGGAAATGTGGGATGTGAAGCCATTTCTTTATGAAAATCAGGCGTGTCTTTTTAAGACGTTGCATCCGCAGGGAGAGCCGGATGAGTTTATCCATTCCTGGGAAATGAAAAATATTGACAAGCTGCTGGGCGATTATTCGTTTTCTATGGGAGTCAGCAATGTATTTTTCAGGCTTCAGGATCTGAGATTTGCTTATCTGCAGGCAAAAGCGGCAATTCGGTTTAAAAAATCACAGACCCGATATACGCTTTACGGTGATATTTATTATGAACATCTGTTTTCCGTATTTGAACGTGAAATGCCGGTGTCACGTATTCAGCCTGAATTTTATCTGAAAATGAAAGCTTATGATAGAGAGCACCGGACGGATTACGTCCGAATCATTTTGACTTATCTGGAGTGTGACTGCAATGCTACGCATGCAGCGGAACAGCTGTTCCTTCATCGGAATACTGTGCGGAATGCGGTGCGATTTGCGGAGGAACGATGGGGGATTCGGATGGCGGACACGGAGATTAAGAAAAAAATTGTGATATCTGATCTTATTGATGGGTATCTGAGTATAGACAGATAACGCCTTTTTTTCTAAAAACGATGAGGGAATGTACCGGGTATTCGTTTTATTACGGAGGAGGATTATAAGTATTGTTTGCGAAAGAGCAGCCGTGCGAAAAGGAATTTCGTTTGCGGCTGTTTTTTATATGCGCAGGGGTGCATAAGGAATATGACAACTGTGCTGTCCGCACCCCGCGCGGCGAGTATGAGGCAAAAGTCGCCTCCTACTCGATCGCGGTGCGTAAGGAATATGACAGCGGATTTGAAAAATGATTATTCCGACATCCATTTTCTTGCAAATGCCTTTGCTTTTTCCAGGTCCTCCGCATTGGGATGCCCCGCAGCGATAAATTTAAAACTGCCCTTGCAGAAGAATGTTTCCGTCTCCGCCAGCATATCTTTGTCCATCAATGCTTTGCGCATTTTTTTGCAGGGGTCGCCGATGGCGGCATCGCCGAAGAGGATGATCTTCCCCACGTGTCGTCGATCCAGACGCGTGATAAAACCAAGGATGCTGGGGTCAAGCTTGTTCGCGTAGATGGCGCCGCCCAGGAACAAGGTGTCTGTGTAGCCTCGGATCCGCTCTGAGGTGGGAACCGCTTCGCATCCGAGTTCTTCTGCCATGGCCTCTGCGATCTGTTTTGTATGCCCTGTCCGGGAGAAATAGCGGACACCATATTTGTATTTTGTTTCTTCCATAATAAAAATGCCTCCTTTTGGAGCCGCCGCAGGGTGATGAATTGTTTTGCTGCGGCGGGGTTATGTGTATAAAAGAGTATACCCCTTTTTTATAAAAAAATATAGATATAAAAAACAAAACCAGCAGATATTTATCTGCCGGTTTTTAGTACGCCATCAGGGGCTCGAACCCTGGACAAATAGATTAAGAGTCTACTGCTCTACCAACTGAGCTAATGGCGCACGTTTCGCAACGCAAAAAAGATTATATATCACAACGTGGCAAAATGCAAGACCAAATTTTTATTTTTTTTCGGCTTTTTCCCTGCCTACTCGGGATTTGGCAAAAATTACAAGAAATGCAAGGAAAATCCTATAAAATATAAAATATGAAATATATTTTTGTGCAAAAAAGTCGTGACTAATCCTGTAAAGTGTAGTATTATATAAATAGTGACGAATCATCACAATTATATTTTGTGTCACAGGGATTTATAAACATGTATTTTAAATATGTATATTTTGTGATTTCCCATGGCAGCATGAGGTTGGATTTATGTTTGATGCATTGAGGTCTCTGATCGGAGATCATGTGAATTTTGTCTTCGTGGGCGAGGCTGGCAGCGGCAAGAGTGAGGTGTCGCTGAATTTTGCGAAGTATCTGGCGGAGCTGGGAGACAAGCCGGTTCACTATTTTGATATGGATATGACGAAGCCGCTGTTCCGCTCCAGGGACGTGGTGGCGGAGATTGAGGCGCTGGGCATCATTTTTCATTATGAGGAGCAGTTCATGGATGCGCCGGTGCAGGTCGGCGGAGTGAATCGCCTGTTGCGCGACCCGGGGTGCTATGTGATTCTGGATATCGGCGGGGATTATATCGGCGCTCGCTCAATCGGAGGATATGCGCCTCAGATCAATAAGGATCAGACTATCGTTTATTATGTGCTGAACGCCTATCGGCCCTGGTCGAATGACATCGATCATATCGACGGAACCCTGGGCAAGATTCTTGGTGTGTCTCATATCGAGCTCGGCAAGCTGCATATGGTAAACAATCCGAACAACGGTCTGACGACCACGGAGCAGGAGTTTGTGGAGGGCAGCCGCAAGATGTCGGAGATGGTGACGCCGTATATCGCCGTGGATTTCGCCTGTGTGCGGGAGGAGCTGTATGACGCTGTGAAAGAACAGTCGAATGTCCCGGTGATGCCGGTACATCTGTATCTGACTTATGAGTGGCTGAAGTTTGAGCCGATCAGCCCGGGCGGGCCGCCGCTTCCGGGGAGAGGCTGAGCATAATTGCTTCGAGAATGTGAAGCGGCGTTTATGAAGCGGATTCGGGTTATGCAGGAAGCAGGATGGTGTATAAAATCCAAAGCATACAAAAAACAGGAAAGCGTGAAGAATCCGGATAGCGCAAATAATTTTCCCATGTGCTTAACATCGCCTGGGTGATAGGCAGGCGGTGTTTCGTAAATAAAAACCAGTCTTTATTGAGAGGAGGATTTAACTAAAATGGCAAAAATAGTAGTTAGATCAGAACGCTGTAAGAGTTGTGGTTACTGCATCAAGTTTTGCCCCAAAGGTGTATTGGCGATTGGGACAAAGGTTAACTCTAAGGGTTACGAGTATGTGGAACCGGTAAACATGGATGCTTGTATCGCCTGTTGCATGTGCGGACGAATCTGTCCTGACGGCGCGATAGAGATCTACAAATAAGGAGGTTGAAAGATTATGGCAAGAGTATTGATGAAGGGCTGCGAGGCGATCGCTGAGGCAGCAGTAAGAGCCGGCTGTAGATTTTTCGCCGGATATCCTATCACACCGCAGAATGAGATCCCCGAGTATTTCGCGCGGAGACTTCCGGAAGTTGGCGGATCGTTCGTTCAGGGCGAGTCCGAGGTGGCGTCCGTGAACATGGTTTACGGTGCGGTATCCGCCGGTACCAGGGCGATGACATCCTCATCCAGCCCGGGAATCGCTTTAAAGAGCGAGGGTATTTCCTATTGTGCGGCGGCGCGTATGCCGTTGGTATATTGTAACGTGGCTCGCGGAGGTCCGGGTGTAGGCGCGATTCAGCCGGCACAGATGGACTATTTCCAGGCGACCAAGGCTTCCGGCAACGGCGGTTTCCGCATGATCGTTCTGGCTCCGTCCACCGTACAGGAGGCGGTTGACCTTACATACGCAGCATTTGACTATGCTGACAGAGATATGAACCCGGTTCTGATCCTGGCGGACGGCGTGATCGGCACAATGATGGAGCCGGTAGAGCTTCCGGATATGAAGACAGACGAAGAGATCGCAGCGATCAAAGAGAACAAGAAGAAATGGGCCTGCATCGGTCATGAGCTTGATTATGCGAACCGTTCCTGGATCCAGCCCGGTCAGTGGGATACCATGAAGATGCAGGCATGGAATGAGGATGCGGCGCGCCTGTATGACAGCTGGAATAAAGACATTCAGGTAGAGGAGTATCTGGTAGAGGATGCCGAGCTGATCCTGACCGCTTACGGCATTTCCGGACGTATCTGCAAGTCGGTTGTAGATATTCTCCGTGCACAGGGTTACAGAGTCGGTCTGATCCGCCCGATCACGGTAAGCCCGTTCCCGTATGCTTCGTTTGATAATATTGACTATAACATCTGCAAGGCAGTCCTTGACGTGGAGATGTCTATCCCGGCTCAGTATTATGAGGATGTGGCGATCGGCGTGAAGAACCGTGCAGTGATCGAGACATGCCTGTGCTCCGGCGGCAACGTGATGAGCCGTGAGGCAGTGATCAGGTCATCCAGAAAAATTTTAGACAGATTAGGAGGGTACGTCAGTGGAATTAGTTTACTCTAGAACAAAAACAATCCAGGAAGATAAAGTATCCGGATTTTGCCCGGGCTGTATGCACAGCACAGTAGTAAAGCTGCTCGGCGAGGTTCTCGACGAGCTTGACATCGTAGATAAGAGCGTCCTGATCACAGGTATCGGCTGCTGCGGTCTGCACATGGACTACATCGCGTATGATACCATCACTTCTCCCCACGGCCGTGCCTGTGCGGTAGCCACCGGTATGAAGAGAAGCAATCCGGACTCCATCTACATCACCTATCAAGGTGACGGCGACTTCGCCTCCATCGGTCTTGCAGAGTCTGTTTCCGCAGCAAACCGCGGCGAGAACATCACCGTTATCTTTATCAACAACGGTATCTACGGCATGACCGGCGGCCAGATGGCTCCGACCACTCTGATCGGCATGAAAGCTTCCACCGCGCCGAAAGGACGTATCGCGGAGGAGCACGGATATCCGATGCATATGTGTGAGATCTTAAATCAGCTGACCGCTCCGGCTTATCTGGAGAGAACCAGCTGCAATACACCGCAGAACTGTATTAAGACGAAGAAAGCCATCAAGAAAGCTATCCAGAACCAGATCGACGGAAAAGGTTTCTCCATGGTTGAGATCGTCACAAGCTGCCCGACCAACTGGGGCCTCGAGCCGCTGGATGCGCTCGATTTCATCGAGCAGAAGATGCTGCCTGAGTTCCCGCTTGGCGTAGTGAGAGATAAATAAAAGGAGGAAGAGTTTTATGGAAACAAATTTATGTGTTGCCGGATTTGGCGGACAGGGAGTCATGACTCTTGGAAAATTCCTTGCTACCGCAACCTGTGATTCCACAGATAAAAATGTTACGTTCTTCCCGTCCTACGGCGCTGAGCAGCGCGGCGGTACCGCAAACTGCTTCGTCGTTATCTCTGACGGGATGGTAGGCGCGCCTCTGGGCGACGTGATGGACGACCTGATCGTGATGAACGGACCTTCTCTTGCGAAGTTTCTGCCGACCTTAAAGCAGGGCGGAAACCTCTTCATCAACAGCTCCATCGTGGACGAAGCTGAGATTAAGAGAGACGACGTGAAAGTCATCAAAGCTCCGGTTACGGAGATGGCGTATGAGCTTGGCAATGCCAAGGTTCTGAACGTTATCATGCTCGGCGTGTATGTCGGCTATACCGAGGTTGTTTCTCCTGAGGTTGTGTGGGGAACCATCGAGCATAAGCTGGCGAAAAAGGCGAAGCTGCTTCCGCTGAACAAGCAGGCTTTCGAGAAAGGTCTGGAGATTGGACGTTCTTTCAAATAGGAAGCTGTAAAATCAGAAACAGATTTTCTGTCTACCCGCAAATGGATGTGTTTGCTTATGAGCATGTTTTTTGCAAAAGGGTATATGAAAATGGATGACAAAATCCCCGCATCGGTTAAGGTGCGGGGATTTTTGCGGTACTTTCTATTCTTCTGTGAAATCTTCCTTGCCTACGCCGCAGATGGGACATACCCAATCCTCCGGCAGATCTTCAAAGGCTGTGCCGGGTGCGATGCCGTTATCCGGATCGCCAACGGCGGGGTCGTATTCATAGCCGCAGGGGCCGCAAACATATTTTTTCATGATTAACTTATCCTTTCTGTTTAATATGTGTGCTCGTAGCTTAACCAAAGTATCTCTCTAACAGACCCTGGAAGGCGCGTCCGTGACGGGCTTCGTCGCGAGCCATCTCATGAACGGTGTCATGGATTGCGTCGAGATTTGCAGCTTTCGCGCGTTTTGCCAGGTCGAACTTACCTGCGGTCGCGCCGTTCTCAGCTTCCACTCTCATCTCAAGGTTTTTCTTGGTGCTGTCGGTTACAACTTCGCCAAGGAGCTCAGCAAATTTCGCAGCGTGCTCAGCCTCTTCGTAAGCGGCCTTTTCCCAGTATAAACCGATCTCAGGATAGCCCTCTCTGTGTGCCACACGGGCCATCGCCAGATACATACCAACCTCGGAGCACTCGCCCTCAAAGTTTGCTCTTAAGTCTGCAAGGATATCCTCGCTGACACCCTGCGCTACGCCAACTACATGCTCCGCTGCCCAGGTCATCTCACCGGACTGCTCCTGGAACTTCTCCGCCGGAGCGTGGCAGATCGGACATTCTGCCGGAGCGCTATCGCCTTCATGAACATAACCACATACTGTACATACAAATTTTTTCATAATCTTTTTCCTTTCTTTCATGAATATTAATGTTATTCTTTATTAGAACGGCTGTATCAGCCGTTACTCGCTTTGGAACCGGTCAGGCAGTTCGGGCAGAGCCCGTAAAATATAATCTTGTGTCCCTGAACTACACCCGGAAATGTCTTTCCGGCGACTTCGTCTACATAGGATATACTGTCCATATCCAGATCAATCACATCGCCGCAGCAGCTGCAGAGAAAATGATTGTGCGGTGCGGCATTGCCATCGAAGCGGTCCGGTCCGTTGCCGGTGGAAATCTTCTGAATCTCGCCTGATTCGGACAGCAGTGCCAGATTGCGGTAAACAGTGGCAAGGCTGATATGGGGAAGCTCATCCCGGATACCCATGTAGACGGTTTCTGCTGTCGGGTGATCTGTCCGGCCTGCGAGAAATGTCTGGATACAGTCGCGCTGTTTACTGTGCTTTCTCATATTTCCTCCTTTCAATAATGATAATGATTATTAATTTTGATATTATTATAGCAGATTATTTTTATATGTCAACATAAATATGAGTTTTTTTTAAAAAATTTATGCGCCGTTTATTTGCCGGGGTGAAGATACCTAAAACGGGAGTTGTTTTGCATGTTCGTCGCCGGTTCATCCTGAGAATTGCGCGCGCGAAGTGTCGCAAAGCGACACTTTATTAGAGTAATCTGATGTTAGTACTTCCTTTTGCCTCCTTAATTATGTATTTTTACTTATGACCTGGCATAGGTATTAGGTAGAACTATGATGTGAGGGGGTGTGCTATGTCTTTTTACAGACGTTTTGTAACGTATTTATTTCAGTATGATAATCAGACAAAAGGGAGAAACTGCGGTTTTGCCAAGGTGGATGCCCGCCGGGGACGATGCCGGATGGAGATACAGATGACAGGCTGCGAAGACGGAAATTATGCTGTTTATCTGCTGCGGCAATCCGATCAGGTACTCGTTGGACTGCCGATTGGGGAGATCCGGGTCGGGAACGGATCAGGTAAAACGGTGCTTTTGTTTCAGGCGGAGAAAATCGGAGAATCACGATTTGGCCTGGAGGATATGCAGGGAATTTATCTCACAGCGGGTAAAAATGGTTTTGCGGCCAGCCAGTGGGAGGATGGAGAGCTGGCATGGGAAACATTCCATATTTATAAAGGAAGAGACAAGTCAGAGGTTTCGGCGGACGGAGCGGAAGGAGAAGCAGCGGATGCCGGAGCAGAAAGAAAGGCGGCGAATCCTGGTGTGGAGGAAGTGCCTGAGAAAGCTTATGAGAAGGAAGAATCTGCAGCAGACGGTATCTGCGAAGAGAAAGCAGAGGCGGGTAAGGGCAAAAGAATGGCGAAGATTGCAGACATCGATAAAGGGGAAACGGTGGCAGGTATATCAGAGTCCCGGGTGGCGGCAGCGGTCACTGAAAAGGATGGTGCAGAGGGTACGCGGACGGATACATCTAATAATAGAAAGGAAAATCTTACTGAAGCGGAACAGGTTGCGCAGCCTGAGATGCAGGCAACCCAGACAGCAGCAGCCATTGACATTTCTCCCTACATGACAGCATGGGAAAAGCGGTGGCAGCGCTTTTGCGCCTTGCACCCGTTGATATTTCCCTTTGATGAGGAGAAAAATATATATGCGGTGAAGATCGAGCTGCGGGATATCAGGAGTCTGTCGAAACAGTATTGGCAGCTGGCGAACAACAGCTTTCTGTTGCATGGGTATTTCAATTACAGATATATTCTGCTGGGGTGCGAGGATGGAGAAAAGAAAAAGTGGTTTGTTGCGGTGCCCGGAGTCTTTCAGAATCAGGAACAGCTTCTGGCCGGACTTTTCGGGTTCGGAGAGTTTCGAACAAAGCATCTGACAAAGCAGAAAACAGGAGAATTCGGATTCTGGTACCGCTACCTGGAGATGTAAGATGTGAAAGCTTCTGCAATTAAATTTCCGGGAGATTCTGGGAGAATGCTTCCGGAACAAATTGACATGGATAAAAGCAGAACCTATAATAGGAAGTGTCGCGAAGCGGCATTTCCGAAAGTACATAACCCGGTTCCGAAAGGAGTGCAGAGGTTTCCTCTGTATCGGCGGTGTCTAAGCTCAACTACAGATCATTCTTAGGAACACGCGCCGGCCGGGCTATTTTTGCTGCTTTTTCTGCTTGTTTCTCTGGCGGAGTTCTACGAAAAACCGCTGCAGAATTTCTGTGCATTCATCCCGGCAGACATCATATTCTATTTCTACCTGATGGTTAAATCCTGCCATCTGAAGCAGATTTAAAACGGATCCGGCGCAGCCGGCTTTCGGATTCATGGTGCCGATCACGACTTTATCAATTCTTGACTGGACTAAGGCCCCGGCGCACATCTGGCACGGCTCCAGGGTGACATACATGGTGCATCCTTCCAACCGCCAGTCCCCCATTTTTTTGCTGGCTTTGCGGATGGCGGTTATCTCGGCGTGGGAGAGCGTGTTTTTATCTGTGTTTCTCCGATTGTAGCCGCGGGCGATTATTTTGTCCTCATACACAATCACGCAGCCGATGGGGACTTCGCCGAGGGTGTACGCCTTTTTTGCCTGACGCAGAGCTTCTTTCATATATTTTTCCTGAGACATAGGTTCCTCTCTGACAGGTATGTTTTTCGCAGCAATAGTATCATCAATAATAGATTATGAACGCTCTATATAAGAGCGCAGACAATCATCCCCTTACATGCAAGCATGACGTGTCTGCCCATCTGCACTCTGCTGCGCGGCTCATTGCTTAGGCACATTATAATACAATTTGAGAAAAAGAAAAGAGTATAATTTTTGTTTGTGTGCTGCGCCTGACCATAGGAACTGTCGCAAAATAAATTATCCGGCATAATTTGCACAAGTTATACAGTTCCTTAAAATAGCATGAAAATGTCTGTGGATATGTCCAGATAGATCTCTGGATATATCCAGATAAGAGGGTAAGATGCCATTCTGACCATATAAAATAATAGTGATTTGAATATTTTATCATGGCCAGATCGTTGTATAATGTTCTCTGAACCGTATTACAACTGCTCCATGTCAGCCGGCGGAGCAGCATCTGAATTGTACAACAGACGGCTGGAAAGCGAAACATAGCAGGGCGACCGGATTTCATATGATGAGGACAGGAGGAAGAAATCATGGCAGACAGACAATATGAGTTGAACAAGGAACTGGCACAGATGTTAAAAGGCGGAGTGATTATGGACGTGACTACGCCGGAACAGGCCAGAATCGCTGAGGCGGCGGGTGCTTGTGCCGTTATGGCTCTGGAGAGGATACCGGCGGATATAAGGGCAGCCGGCGGAGTATCCAGGATGAGTGATCCGAAGATGATTCGGGGCATCCAGGAGGCGGTATCCATACCGGTGATGGCGAAATGCCGGATCGGTCATTTTGTGGAGGCGCAGCTGTTGGAGGCAATCGAAATTGATTACATTGATGAGAGCGAAGTATTATCACCGGCAGATGATGTATATCATATCGACAAAACGAAATTCCGTGTTCCTTTTGTCTGCGGCGCCAGAGATCTTGGAGAGGCGCTTCGCAGAATCAATGAGGGCGCTTCCATGATCCGCACAAAAGGCGAGCCGGGAACCGGAGATGTCGTCCAGGCTGTGAGACATATGCGGATGATGAATGCTGAGATTGCCCGTATTTCTTCCATGCGGGAGGACGAATTGTTCGAGGCGGCGAAACAGCTCCAGGTTCCGTATGACCTGGTTTTATATGTTCATGAAGAGAAACGCCTGCCTGTTGTAAATTTTGCGGCCGGCGGTGTTGCGACGCCGGCGGACGCGGCATTAATGATGCAGCTGGGCGCGGAGGGTGTTTTCGTTGGCTCCGGCATTTTCAAATCAGGTAATCCGGAAAAGAGAGCAAATGCAATTGTAAAAGCGGTTACGAACTACACGGATGCAAAGCTGATTGCAGAACTTTCAGAGGATCTGGGCGAAGCGATGGTAGGAATCAACGAGAATGAAATTGAATTGTTAATGGCGGAGCGCGGCAAATAGAAGTTTTTTCATATAGATTTGCTGTCGGCAAAGGGTGTTGGAATGGAGTTGAATTATGAGGAGAGTGGCGGTTCTCGCTGTACAGGGTGCTTTTATTGAGCATGAAAAAATGCTTCGCTCATTGGGCGCAGAAACGATAGAACTCAGGAAAAAAAGTGATTTGGAGCAGGAGTTTGACGGTCTTATTCTGCCGGGTGGGGAGAGTACGGTACAGGGAAAACTGCTGCGGGAACTGGGAATGTATGATATCCTGAAAGAAAAAATAGAAGCCGGGCTGCCGGTTCTCGCAACGTGTGCCGGGCTGATTCTTCTGGCACAGGAACTGACCAACGATGAGAATCGTTATTTTGCGACCCTACCCGTCTCGGTAAAAAGAAATGCTTACGGGCGGCAGCTGGGCAGTTTTCATTGTGATGGCAGCATGAAAGGCATCGGCGTGTATCCTATGGAATTTATCCGCGCGCCGTATATTGAAAGTGTATCTCCGGAAGTGGATGTCCTGGCGGAAGTGGACGGGCATATTGTGGCGGTAAAGTATAAAAATCAGACTGCGCTTGCGTTTCACCCGGAACTGTCAGGAGATGCAAGGGTGCATGAGATGTTTTTGCGTCAGATCAGATAAAACGTTTTACGGGGGTTCGGCATATTGCGTGCATCCCACGGAACGTATTGTGTTTACAGGCTGGTGGGTCTGGCAAAGTGCCTTTTGGCAGTTGACGGATGGAAATTGACGGAAAGACCGGACATCGCTATAATAATAGAGACAGTGTAACTGTGAAGGTGCTGAACAGTTATGAAACAGCAAAAATTATAAGCGAAAGGGGTATCTTATGCCAGAAACAATCCATTATACACCAAATGCCGGGCAGACCTATCAGCCCATCTGCGACAATATTTATGTCGACCTGCTTCCATTTGAATATCCGGCGAAACCGGATCCGCTTCTTCCTGAACTGGAATTGACGGAGGAAGCTGTCGCGAAAGGGTATGAGCTTCCCTCTCAGAAGCAGCATTTTCTTCCGGGAGTGACGGCCGAAATGCTGGATTGGTTCTGGGCAAACATGGAAAAATGCTACTATCTCTGGGCACCGGGATCTCATAAAAAATTTGCCTGGGTTCAATCTCCCGCGAAAGTCGGATTTGAGAAATCCATACTAATGATTGCGGAAACCGTGGGAAAAGGTATTCCGGTATTCGGCGGCGAGGGCGTGGAAATTCACCGTTTGCCGTTGACGGAGTTCTATCCTTTTAAAACCTGTTTAAAGCATGTGCTCTGCGAAGGTGTATTTAATGAGATCGGCGAGTTTGTGGATTCTACGATTCATATGTGGGAGGACTGTGAGGGCGGAATCTATCATATCACGGCGACGGTCACTAATGCAAAGTGCTCTATGCCGCCGGCATTTGTCATGGATCTGATCAGGGAAAATCCGGATTACCGTCCGACGCCGAACTGGGCAACAAATCATGAAGATTATGAGGCCAGCCAGTGGCCGGTGTTTCTGCCAAAGTTGTATGAGCTCTGGAAAAATCATCCGGATCCGTCACAGAATGTACAGTGTAATCTGGAAGCGCGTCCCGGCGAGGACGGAAAGTACCATTATGTAGCAGAGAACGGGCCGGTTACAATTTGCGAATGAAAACGAATCCCCGGACTGTGCGGCCGCACAGTCCGGGGACATTGATGTTACGGAGACGGTGGGATTCGAACCCACGAGCCCAAAAAAGGACTACTTGATTTCGAGTCAAGCTCGTTATGGCCACTTCGATACGTCTCCATATGATCGCGACGGATCGCGATAAAGTCGCCTGTAAGCGAGGTGTCACACATCGCAGGCGATATTCATTTTCCGAGCATCCTGCGTTGAATCCCGACCCCAGACGTTACTCCTGCAGTTAACTCATTCCAGGCACCCTCACGGCACCCGGGAGATCCTGCTTAGGGCTGCTCCATTCCTGACCTGACCCGGTTCACAGGTTCCCGTCGCGTGAGACCCGAAAATCCACGCCACTTACAGAAGGCAGCTCTACAATCAAAGACCCGCGGCAGGATATCACCCCAACTATAGCGGATTGATGGTACAGGGCGCCGCTGCTGCCCCGGCTGCTCGGAGTCTTAAGTATAACATTGACGTTGCCTGCATGTCAAGGTGGGAAAATCGAAATAAATAGTCGATAAATAGTCGACCGGTTTATGAATGCCGGCAATGAAAAAGTCGGTTTTAGGCAAGGAAATCGAAAAAAGCAGTGGAAAAGGTTCCGCATAACTTGTAAAACCTTTCTGAATTTGATAAACTCTTGATGATGACTTGCGGTATTTCTTTTGAAAAAAGGAGGACATGCTCATGAAGAGAATCGGTATTCTGACCAGCGGCGGCGACTGCCAGGCGTTAAATGCGGCGATGCGCGGCGTGGTGAAGGGGCTTTCCACCAGCGGCGATACGCTGGAAATTTATGGATTTTATGATGGATATAAAGGATTGATTTACGGCAATTACCGCTATCTGACTTCACAGGATTTTTCCGGAATACTCACAAAGGGCGGCACGATTCTCGGGACATCGCGGCAGCCGTTTAAGCAGATGCGTGTGCCGGATGAGAATGGACTGGACAAGGTGGAGGCCATGAAGCACACCTACCACAAGCTGAACCTGGATTGTCTGGTAATCCTCGGCGGCAACGGTACACAGAAGACAGCGAACCTCCTGCGGGAGGAGGGACTGAATGTCCTGCATCTGCCGAAGACGATCGACAACGACATCTGGGGGACGGACATCACATTCGGTTTTCAGAGTGCATTGAATATAGCGACAAATACGATTGACTGCATCCATACCACGGCGGCCTCACACAACCGCGTATTTATCGTGGAGGTCATGGGACACAAGGTGGGCTGGCTGCCGCTCCATGCCGGCATCGCGGGCGGAGCGGATATTATCCTGATCCCGGAGATCCCGTATGATATTGAAAAAGTAGTGGAGGCAGTGAACCGCCGTACCCGCCAGGGCAAAGGTTTTACGATTCTGGCCGTGGCTGAGGGAGCGATTTCCGTGGAAAACGCCAAACTCTCCAAAAAAGAATTTAAGGAGATGGTGAATACGTCACAGTTCCCTTCGGTATCTTATGAGGTGGCGGATCAGATTGCACAGAAAACAGGCCGCGATGTGAGGGTGACAGTCCCGGGGCATATGCAGCGCGGCGGCAGCCCCTGCGCTTATGACAGAGTGCTCTGCACCCAGCTCGGCGCGGCAGCTGCGCAGGCGATTGAAGAGAAAGACTATGGATATATGATCGCCATGGTGAACGGACAGACGACAAGAGTTCCGCTTTCTGAGGCGGCAGGGCGTCTGAAGACGGTGGATCCGGACTGCCAGCTGGTGCAGGAGGCAAAGAAAGTGGGAATTTGCTTCGGAGACTAAGGCGGATCTGCGATGTTGTTATGGTGAATGAATTTTTATAGAGCAGACAGGCAGAGAGTAAGAGGAGCCGAAGATGTCATACACGGCTTTATACCGAAAGTACCGTCCCGGAGAGTTTGAAGACGTTAAGGGGCAGGATCACATTGTTACAACTTTAAAAAACCAGATTAAAGCGGACCGGATCGGACATGCCTACCTGTTTTGCGGCACTCGTGGAACGGGCAAGACGACCGTGGCCAAGATTTTCGCGAAAGCGGTCAACTGTGAACACCCGGTGGACGGCAGCCCCTGCGGGGAGTGTGCGTCCTGCCGTGCGATTCAATCGGGATCGTCCATGAACGTCATAGAGATTGACGCGGCATCCAACAACGGTGTGGACGACATCCGCCAGATTCGTGATGAGGTGGCTTACTCTCCGACAGAAGGACGCTTTAAAGTCTATATTATTGACGAAGTGCATATGCTTTCCGGTCCTGCTTTTAATGCGTTTTTAAAGACGCTGGAGGAACCGCCCGCCTATGTGATTTTTATTCTGGCGACGACGGAGGCTCATAAGATACCGGTTACGATCCTGTCGCGGTGCCAGCGCTATGACTTCCGGCGGATTTCCATTGATACCATTGCGGGACGTTTAAATGATCTCATGGAGCAGGAGCATGTTGAGGCGGAGGATGCGGCCATCCGTTATGTGGCAAGAGCGGCGGACGGCTCTATGCGCGACGCCTTAAGCCTGTTGGATCAGTGCATCGCGTTTTATCTGGGAGAAAAGCTTACCTATGATCACGTGCTGGAGGTTCTCGGCGCAGTGGATACCGAGGTCTTTTCCCGCCTGCTCCGAGCAATTCTTGCGCGGGATGTCACGGCGTCCGTCAGCATCCTGGAGGAAATGATCATTCAGGGGCGGGAACTGGGACAGTTTGTGACGGATTTTACCTGGTATCTGCGGAACCTGCTGCTGGTAAAGAGCACAGATCGCCTGGAGGATGTGCTGGATATGTCCAGCGAGAATCTGGCGCTTTTAAAAGAAGAAGCGGATATGATCGAAAATGACACGATCATGCGCCATATCCGGGATTTTTCCGACCTTTCCGCGCAGCTTCGTTATGCCACTCAGAAGCGGGTGCTCATTGAGATCGCGCTGATCAGGCTTTGCCGGCCTTCTATGGAGAGCGCGCAGGATGCACTTGAGGATCGGGTTGCATATCTGGAAAAACAGATGGAACAGGGATTGGTTCCCGTGTCCGCGGCTGCTCTGTGCACCGGGAGTGCAATGACACCTGCGATGGGAGCGTCAAAACCGCAGCCGGCGCCGAAGCCGGTGATGCCAAAGGCGATCCCGGAGGATATAAAGCAGGTGGTGAAGCAGTGGCAGGCGATCATCGGGGAGATGAGCGGACGCGCCCGCGTTCTGCTGGGCAAGGCACAGCTGAGCCTGGGCGGCGATAATCAATTATTGCTGGTGTTTGACGATGAGATGGCGTATGATTATGCGGCAGATGAAGCGCATCGACAGGAAATCGCAGATGCGATATCCGGACGGATCGGAAAAGAAATAGAATTAAATGTTCAGAAAAATGAAAGCGGTCAGCCGGCCGGGGAGTTTTATCCGGATCTGGAACAGATTGTGCATATGGAAATTGAAATCGAGGATGAGTAGTTTTTTGTATTCACGATAAAAAGAATTACATTATATAGAGGAAGGAGCGATAAACACATGGCAAAAGGAAGAGGCGGCTACCAGGGCGGTATGCCGGGCAATATGAATAACCTGATGAAGCAGGCGCAGCGGATGCAGCGCCAGATGGAGGAGGCTTCGAAGGAGCTGGAGGAGAAGGAAGTGACTGCTACCGCCGGCGGCGGGGCGGTGGAAGTGACGGTTTCCGGTAAAAAAGAGGTTCTGAAAGTGAAATTGTCTGAGGAAGTTGTGGATCCGGATGATATTGAGATGCTGGAAGACCTGATCGTGGCTGCGACCAATGAGGCGCTGCGAAAGATGGAAGATCTTTCACAGGAATCTATGAACAAGATTACCGGCGGGCTGGGCGGAGGTTTCCCGTTCTGATGGATTACTACAGCAAACAAATCAGCAAGCTGATTGAGGAATTGTCCTCGCTTCCCGGCATAGGCAACAAGACGGCGCAGCGGCTTGCGTTTCATATTTTAAATATGCCGACGGAGCGGGTGGAACATCTGGCGGATACCATTGTGGATGCAAGACACAACATCCGCTATTGTAAAACATGTTATACGCTGACGGATGCGGAGGAGTGCCCAATCTGCCGCAATGCTTCCCGGAACCATCGCCTGATCATGGTCGTGGAAAATACACGCGATCTGGCGGCTTATGAGAAGACCGGCAAGTACGAAGGCGTCTATCATGTGCTTCACGGAGCAATCTCACCCATGCTGGGGATCGGTCCGGGCGATATTAAGCTGAAAGAATTGATCCAGCGCCTGGAGGGAGATGTGGACGAGGTGATTATTGCGACCAACTCCAGCCTGGAGGGAGAGACCACCGCCATGTACATCAGTAAACTGATCAAACCGACGGGGATCAAAGTATCCCGTATCGCCAGCGGCGTGCCGGTGGGAGGCGACCTCGAGTATATCGATGAGGTCACGCTGTTGCGGGCGCTGGAGGGGCGAGTCGAACTATAAATGATATGATACAAGGGACAAAATAAGATAAGAAAGGAAAGAAACCATGACAAAAACAGAGCTTGAAAAAATAGCTGTGGAGGTACGAAAGGGAATCGTCACTGCCGTTCACAGCGCAAAATCCGGACATCCCGGCGGATCTTTATCTGCGGCGGATATTTTTACCTATCTTTATTTTGAGGAGATGAATATCGACCCGGCGGATCCGAAGAAAGAAGAACGTGACCGCTTCGTCCTTTCCAAAGGTCATGTTGCTCCCGGCTTTTATTCCGTGCTGGCCCAGAGAGGATTTTTTCCTGTGGAAGAGCTGAAAGGGCTGCGTCATGTCGGTTCGTTCCTTCAGGGCCATCCGGATATGAAGCACATTCCGGGTGTTGATATGTCCAGCGGTTCCCTCGGACAGGGCTTTTCCGCGGCGGTGGGTATGGCGCTCGCCGCGAAGATGGACGGGAAGGATTACCGCGTGTATGCTCTGGCCGGCGACGGTGAGATACAGGAGGGACAGATCTGGGAGGCTTCCATGTTTGCCGGACACCGCAAGCTGGACAACCTGGTGCTGATCGTGGACAACAACGGCCTTCAGATCGACGGAAAAATTGATGATGTCTGCTCGCCGTATCCCATCGATGAAAAGTTTAAGGCGTTCAATTTCCATGTGATTACCATCAACGGAAATGATTTTGACGAGATCGCGGCAGCGTTTGCCGAGGCTCGCGCAACCAAAGGGCAGCCGACAGCGATTATTGCAAAGACGGTAAAAGGAAAAGGTGTTTCCTATATGGAGAATCAGGCGGGCTGGCACGGTAAAGCACCCAATGACGAGGAGTATGCCATTGCCATGGAAGAATTAGAGAAAGCAGGTGAAGCATTATGTCAGAAGTAAAGAAGATCGCTACCAGAGAGAGTTACGGCAACGCTCTGGCGGAGCTCGGGAAAGAGTTTGACAACCTGGTTGTTCTGGATGCCGATCTGGCCGGTGCGACCAAGACAGGCGTTTTTAAAAAAGCATTTCCGGATCGGCATATCGACTGCGGTATCGCGGAGTCTAATATGATGGGTATTGCGGCGGGGTTATCCACCTGCGGAAAAGTACCGTTTGCGAGCTCCTTTGCAATGTTTGCTTCCGGACGCGCTTTTGAGCAGGTGAGAAACTCTATCGGATATCCGCATCTGAATGTCAAGATCGGTGCGACGCACGCCGGGATATCTGTGGGTGAGGATGGCGCTACGCACCAGTGCAACGAGGATCTGGCTCTGATGCGTGCAATCCCGGGCATGGTGGTGATCAACCCCTGTGACGATGTGGAGGCGCGTGCGGCGGTGCGCGCGGCTTATGAGTATGAGGGACCGGTGTACCTGCGCTTTGGGCGTCTGGCGATTCCGGTGATTAACGATGAGGAGACCTATCAGCTTGAGATCGGCAAGGGTGTAACCATGAAGACCGGCCAGGATGTGACGATCATCGCGACCGGACTCTGCGTCAGCGAATCTCTGGAGGCCGCCAAGCTGCTGGCCGCGGATGGTATTGACGCGGAAGTGATCAATATTCACACGATCAAGCCTCTGGATGAGGAGCTGGTGCTGGCTTCCGCGGTGAAAACCGGAAAAGTGGTGACTGTGGAGGAGCATTCCGTGATCGGAGGCCTCGGCAGCGCGGTCTGTGATCTGCTCAGTGAGAAAGCGCCGACGAGAGTGTTGAAGATCGGTGTGTACGATCAGTTCGGAGAGTCGGGTCCGGCGGCAGCTTTGATCAAAAAGTACGGTCTGGATGCGGAAAGTATTTACAAAAAAGTAAAAGCATTTGCATAAGAATGCAGAATCAGACAGAGAGAAAGCCCATGGCAAAAATGCCGTGGGCTTTTTTGACGGTTTCGGACGGAACTTGCGATTTTCTCTTTCATAAACCGGCAAAAAATGCATATCCTACTATGTTACTATTCTGGGAGCAGGGTTACAAAAGACTGCATGGGTGAACAGGATGAATGTTGGCTGATGCGGGCACATGCGCAGGGAATAATGATGGGTGCATATCAATATGTGTGTTGCGGAAAGCGATACAACCATATATTCCGGCGTTTCCGGAAAGAAAACAGGAAAGAGAGGATATGGGCATGACAGATCAGGAAAACAGGGAGAAATTTACTCTTCCCAAAAATATCAGGCAGATTGGAGCTTTCGGGGAAAAATACAGAGTATACATAGAAGATTTTGCGTACACGTATGTGCACCGTTTTCTACATCAGAAACGGCGGGAGGATACGGTTCTGGCGGCGGTTCTGCTCGGGCGGACTATCGTGCGGGAAGAGCAGGAATATATTTTTATCAGCGGAGCGCAGAAAGCGGATTTTGGCGTGTCTGACGGGGACAAAGAACAGCCGGAGGGGATGCCGGATACCACGGCTGCAAAGCAGGCGGAGTTCTGGGACAGGGTGTATCAGAGGATCAAGCAATCTTTTGATGATCTGGAGATTGTGGGGTGGTACTTTAACCTGGACGGAAGCAATCTGGAGATTAACACACAGCTGCAACAGTTTTTTGAATCCACCTATAAAAAAGGGTCGCGATTCCTGTATTTTGAGGATCGGCTGGAGCAGAATGACGCATTTTTCGTACAGGAACAGCATAAGCTACAGCGGCTTCCCGGTTATGCTGTTTATTATGAAAAAAATCCGCAGATGCAGCAGTTTATGATGGAGGAAAAGGAGCGGTTGACACCGAGACCGATCCGGGAGCGCACGGAACCGGAGACGCGCGAGGATGTGGTACAGAACTATCGCGCTATCATGAATAAGCTGAATGAAAAGCCTCCGAAGCGGAGGTGGCAGCCGGCGCTTTATGCGGCGGGGGCGGCTGTGCTGGTGATTGTAGCGGCGACAGCGGTGACGCAGATTGGAAATTATCAGAATCTGAAAACGCTGCAGCAGACCATGCAGGTACTGTCCGGCGCAGTCAGCGAGGAGTCTGTGAGTGCAGAGGAAGAGGTGTCCGCCGAGAGCGAAGTTTCAACGGAAGGTGACATGTCTGCCGGAGCGGACGAATCTTCAGATGCCGATGAGGCAAAGGAGGAGACTTCAGGCGCATCTTCTTCTGCGGACACAGGGGATGCGCAAGACACGGCTTCTGCCGCGGACGGAGAAAATACCGACATGACTTCGGACACCTCTGTAAGCGCGTCTGACAGCGCTGAGGCTTCCGCGGAGGAAAGCAGTTCTTCCTCGGATGCTGATGGAGAGGGTGATTCCGCAGTGAGCACGGAAGCGGAGACTGCAGGCAGCCTGCCGGAGTATTATGTTGTTCAGAAAGGGGACAGCCTGTTGTCCGTCAGCCAGGCTGTTTACGGGACGGAATCGAAAGTTGAAGAAATCTGTGAGCTGAACGGGATCGAGGATATGGATATGATCTATGAAGGGCAGAAGCTGCTGTTGCCGTAAAAGTATTTGCTGTTGCCGTAAAAGTATTTTTTGTTTGTAATCGGCTCTGCTTTGTGATATATCTATTAGTAAGGCAGTCAGGAGGAGTACATGAGCGACCAAAGAAAAAACAATCTTCGTATTGTAGAGACAAACTGGGATGAGATTGAGCAGAAGATCCATGAACATCGCATGAGACGTCTGCGGCGGGTGGCGATTATTGTCGGTATCTGCGTGGCGCTTGTCGTCTTCTACTATATTTATATGCAGCATAAAACTTATGATGATTATAAAGTGACAGAGGAAATTTCCAGATCGGATACTTCCGCTGCCCGCTATCTTGTGTATGAGGAGGGCTATCTGAAATACAGCAACGATGGCATTTCCTATGTCACGATCAACAACACGGTATTGTGGAACCAGGGTTACGGAATGGAAGACCCGATGGTTTCAACCTGCGAATCTTATGTGGCAGTGGCGGACAGACAGGGGGAGACCATATATGTGATGAATGAAAGCGGCCTGCAGACAGAAATTTCTGTCAGCATGCCGATATCCAGAGTGGAAGTGGCTTCCCAGGGGACTACTGCTGTCCTGATGGAGGATAGCGGTACCGGCTATCTGTCACTGTACGATGCGGGGGGAGATCTGCTGGCCGAGGGAGCGATCTATATGGAAAACAGCGGGACTCCAATGGACATTGCTCTTTCTGCGGACGGCAATAACCTTGCAGTATCCATCGTGGATGTGAGCAGCGGTGCGGCTGCGTCGACGATCAATATTTATAATTTCGGAGCCAGCGGTAAAAATCAGGTGGATAACCTGGTGGCAGCTTTTACATATGAAGACACGATTGTGCCGGAGCTGTTTTTTGCGGGAGATGACAGCCTTCTTGCATTTGCGGATAACGGAGTGTATACGTTTCAGGTTTCGGGAACACCGACGGAGAGCAGCAGTCTGAGTGTTTCCGAAGAAATACAGAGCATCTTTTATGACGACGGTTATTTTGGTCTGGTCTACAGCGATACAAGCAAAGATGCCGGGCGCTTCATAAAAATATATGATACATCCTGCAAAGAGCAGGTCTCGATTGAGACAGAGTTTTCCTATGACAGCATTGCTTTTCTGGATAATCATGAGATCTGTCTTTTGAACTCCGCGCAGTGCAGTGTGTTTACGCTGGGCGGTTTGCAGAAGTTTACCTATGAATTTGACGAAGAGATCTGCGGCTTCTTTCACGCGGGCGGTTTTCGAAACTATGCCGTGCTGAAAGAGAATACGACCGAGGTGATACGCCTGCGGTTGTTCCCGGATTTTACAGAGGATGAAGAATGAACTGGTTAGTGATTGTTGTATTAATTTTGTTTTTAGTATGCGTGATACAGGGCTGGCGGAAAGGATGTCTGCGTCTGCTTTTTTCCCTGGTGTCGTGGATCGTTATGATTGTTCTGGTCTCTTATCTCAGCCCTTACATCAGTGATTTTCTTAAAAATAACACCGGAATATATGAATGGATTGAGAGCCGATGCGCTGCGTCGATCCAGGACAGGCTCGGCACCGGGCTAGAGTTTCTCGCGACTGCGGGGGGAGAGATGGCGGCAGACTGGATCCTTCGGGGCGTGGTATTTCTCGTAGCTTTGATTCTGGTCATAGTCCTGCTCCGGCTGATTTACCGTGCGCTGGGAATTGTGAACCATATCCCGATCCTCCGGGGGATCAACCGGGTGCTCGGGCTGTTTGCGGGCGCCCTGGAAGCCTATATTCTGGTGTCATTGTTCTTTATGTTTGTGTCTGTGATCGCGGGGACGGAACTGGGGCGCAGTCTGACCATGTATATTGATGAGAGCGGGTTGCTGTCAATGCTGTATTATCAGAATGTGATGGTGAATCTGTTGTAGGAGTTCCGTTATTGGCATGGCGGCTTATTTCCATAGGCTCATTACCGACTACACATCTTTGTCGAGCCCGATATAATTAAAAAATGAGTTACCCTTGCAATTGTCAGAGGCCTGTGTTACAATCGGTGTTAGCTTTCACTAATAAAAATTCGAGATAACATACCGGGAAGAGGAATATGAACAGGAAAAAGAAAAAAATATTAACAGGAATTTTATGCGGAGTTTTTTTTGCTGCATTTCTGTCCGGCTGCGGACTTGGGAATAATGCTGATTCCGCCGGGACAGGAAGCGCTTCGGAAGAAGTTTCTTCTGAGGAGGATTCCTCAGCAGCGGCTGATGCCTCTGCTGATTTATCGGATGACGAGTCCTGTTCGCAGGATTTCTTTGCCATGGATACTTACATGACGCTGACCGCATACGGGGAAAACGCGCAGGAGGCGGTGGAAGCCGGCATAGCGGAGATCAACCGTCTGGACGCGCTTCTTTCTACCGGCGACACGGACAGTGAGATTTACCGGATCAATGAGGCGGGAGGCGGCGTGCTTTCTGACGAGACGTCTTACCTGGTCCGGCGCTCTCTGGATGTGTACGAGAGTACGGGCGGATTATATGACATTTCTATATACCCGGTCATGGATCTCTGGGGATTCACGGGAACGGACGAGGAGGATTTTTCCGTTCCTGAGGAGTCTGTGCTGGAAGAGACCCTGGCTCTGGTGGACGCCGGAAAGATCACGTTGGCCGAGAATGAAGATGGAGAGACCGTTTTAACCATGGAGGAAGGCATGCAGATCGACCTGGGAGGCATTGTCAAGGGTTATGCGGATGATCGTGTTGCGGAGATTTTTGCGGAATATGGAGTGGAGTGCGGAATTATAAACCTGGGCGGGTCTGTCCGTGTGGTAGGGACGAAGACTGACGGCAGCCTGTGGCGCGTGGGCGTCCAGGATCCGGAGGACAGCTCGGGATATCTGGGCGGCCTGGCGGTTTCGGATGTCTCTGTTGTCACTTCCGGCGGGTATGAGCGGTATTTTGACGACGAGGAGACCGGAATCCGATACCACCACATCATTGATCCGAGGACCGGATATTCCGCTTACAATGGGTTGATTTCGGTGAGCATTGTCAGCGAGGACGGCACGCTGGCGGACGCTCTTTCCACATCCCTGTTTATCATGGGCACAGAGGAGGCAATTGCTTACTGCGAGGAGCACTGCGAGGCGGACGGGTTTGATGTCCTTCTGGAAACGGAGGACGGGGATATCTACATCACGGACGATCTGGAGAGCAGTTTTATTGATCTGAATGGGGATACTGAACTGCATGTGATAGAAACACATTAGGCAACGACTATCCTTTCACTTGCAATGGTGACTGGAAAAATAGCGGAAGCTGTACGTGAATGCGTGAGGAGAAATGGATGAGGAGAAAACAGATTACGGCCAAAACAATTGCAACACTCGCCATGATGATTGCACTGGCTATGGTTTTCAGTTATGTAGAGAGCCTGATTCCGATTAATTTCGGAATCCCCGGCGTCAAGCTGGGACTGGCAAATCTGGCTATTGTGGCGGCGCTATATCTGCTGGGCGGAAAGCAGACGTTTCTGATCTCCATAGTAAGGATTGTTCTGAGTGGTTTTCTGTTTGGAAATCTTGCATCCATTCTATACAGCCTTGCGGGAGGAATCCTCAGCCTGGCAGTCATGATGTTGTTGAAAAAAACGAAGAAAATATCTGTGCTGACGGTGAGCGTTGCGGGAGGAATCTGTCATAACATCGGCCAGCTTGTTGTGGCGATTCTCGTCGTAGAGAATCTGAAGCTCGTGTTTTATATTCCGGTTTTGCTGGTGTCGGGGTTTCTCACGGGACTGCTGATCGGCATTGTCTCGCAGATTCTGCTTCCGAGGGTGAAGCGTGTTTTTGTCTCCTGAGAAACAATACTTTTTATCTTTCACCATAATTTGGGAGCAGTGTCGGCTGAATGTCTGATAAATATTCCATAAAACACAGGCGGGCAGCGGCATGCTCCGGATTGCCCGAGCTGAGAACAGCGACGCAGTAGGGGATTGCCGGACTGATATCAATAACAGCCAGCTCCGGTGCGTCACTGATCATGGCATGGCGGCGGTTTGTGACAGCAATGCTGTTGTAAGCGTTGACCATTTTCGGCATGGCGGAGGTATAGCGGATCGCACAAGTGGTTTTGGGCTTGAATCCCGCTGCATCGCAGAGCCGGTGAAATATTATGGATAATTCCGAGGAGGGGTCGCTTTTGATAATAAAGCGCTCCTCCTTTAACTGTTTCATGGCAAGAGATTTTTCCCCGGCCAGTGGGTGATTGGCGGGAAGAACAGCGACGAGGGAGTCCAGTTGCAGGAAGAACGCGGAATTTCCATCCGCTGCTTTTCCGTGATTGGCAAAGCCTGTGGTTTTTCCCTTTTCTGATCCGTCGGACTCCGCGAAAAGTGTGGATTCCCGGCCGTCCGGATCTCCGTATTCCGTGCAGAACGCGATGTCGCAGCGGTTTTCCCGAAGGAGGTCATGGGGGGATTCGTGCTCAGAGATTATCACTTTTATGTCGGGATGCGTACTTATGAAATCGGTCAGAAGCGAGGGTAGATTATATTCGGTCAGGCAGGGAGGGAAGGCAATGCGCAGGCATGCTGCTTCATCCTGCTGAAGTTCTTCCAGTTTAAGCGTACAATTCTGATAACTGTCTGTAATCAGGACAGCGTATTCATAAAAAACAGCGCCGTATTTATTCAGAGTGACATTGCGGGTGGTGCGGTCAAAAAGAGTGGCGCCAAGCTCAGCCTCAAGCCGGGAAATATGCTTGGAGAGGGCAGACAGGGAGATGTAGAGCTGTTCGGCAGCCTCCTGATAATTGCAGATCTCTGCCAGCACGCGAAATTCTTTTAAATAACTGATATCCATAGTACCCCCCGACGAACCTGTTGGTTAAATGAATCTAACTTTTTCTGTTTCGGAAACAATCTTAACTCAAATCGAATTGCCAAGTCAATAGATTTTGTGATAAAAGTTAAAAAGAATTAATGAAAGTTAATGCAAGGCAATCTGAGTTAGTTTGCTTTCTTTTCGTGCACGTATATTTAAACGCTTAGAAGAGATTTTCGAGAAATGGGAAAATTTCTATTCCGGTATCCGGATTGGCGTGGGAAGGAGCGGAACATGAATCATAAATTAAAAGGTTTTGCACCGATTTTGTCAGCTGTTTTGGTAGTGACATGTATCGGTGCTTCGTTGACCTCCTGGTCGCCGGCGGTTTATGAGATTCAGGCAATGCCGGAACAGGAGCCGGAGAGTGTGGAGGAAGCGGCGGAGGCGGATGAAGACGCTGCGGAGGAGGAATTGGTTCAGGGTTCCTTTGAACTGGCAGACGGCATCTATTACGGCAGCGGCACCGGCTATGCCGGGAAGATTTCCGTGGCAGTAACCATTGAATCAAAATCGATCACGGAGATTGAGGTCACGGAAGTTGAGGCAGATGACAGTGCGTTTTTCAGCCGGGCAGAGGGTGTGATCGAGGAGATTATTCATCAGCAGAGCCTGGAGGTGGATGTGGTCTCCGGGGCGACGTACAGTTCCAAAGGGATTATCAGCGCCGTGAAAAATGCGTTGTATGGGGAAGAAGACGACGGTGAGATCGCGGCAGACAGCGCATCCGCTGGTCTGGGCAGCACAACGGTTTCCGAAACAACGGACGCGGCCGCTTATAAGGACGGAACATATTATGGTTCCGCAACCGGATTTGCCGGAACGGTTACCGTAAAGGTTGTCATAGAAGATGGAAAAATCGTTTCCATAAGCATTGTAAGCCATTCGGATGGCAGCAGCTATATGTCGAAAGCATCCGCGCTGCTGGATTCGATTATAAACAAGCAGAGCACCAACGTGGATACGGTGAGCGGCGCGACTTACAGCTCGGTCGGCCTGATCAATGCGGTGCGCAATGCGCTGGCACAGGCGGCGGTGTCGGAGACGGCTGTGAGTGAGGCGGAAACGGTTGCAGTAGTAAGTACTGCGGATTCATCTGCAAGCACTTCGACCTCGGGTACTTCATCCGCAGCAACGGAAGCGTCTGACGCGGCCGCTTATAAAGACGGAGCATATTACGGTTCCGCAACCGGATTTGCCGGAACGGTAACCGTAAAGGTTGTCATAGAAGATGGAAAAATTGTTTCCATAACCATTGTAAGCCATTCGGATGGCAGCAGCTATATGTCGAAAGCGTCCGCGCTGTTGGATTCGATTATAAATAAGCAGAGCACCAATGTGGATACGGTAAGCGGCGCGACTTACAGCTCGGTCGGTCTGATCAATGCGGTGCGCAATGCGCTGGCACAGGCGGCGGTGTCGGAGACGGCTGTAAGTGAGGCGGAAACGGTTGCAGCAGTAAGTACTGCGGATTCATCTGTAAGCAATTCGTCCTCGGGTACTTCATCTGCAGCAACGGAAGCGTCTGACGGGACCAGCGGGAATTTCCCTTATCCGGATGGTACCTATTACGGAACCGGCGAGGGGTTCGGCGGTGATATCACGGTGGCTGTCGTAATCAAAGATCAGACAATCGAATCGGTAACCATCGTAAGTGCAGAGGATGAAACGCCGGCGTATTTTGCACAGGCAGAGGTTCTGGCGGATGTCGTGGTAACGGCACAGAGTGCGGACCTCGATGTGGTGAGCGGCGCGACGTACAGTTCGGAAGGAATTCTGGAAGCGGTAAAGAACGCGCTGGCGGCGGCGAAAGCCGCGGCGGAGGCGGAAAGCGGGAAGGATTCGGAAGATGAGAGTGACGGAAGCAGCACGAGCAATAGCAGTGACGGAACTTCCGATGAAAGTTCCGGATCTTCTGACGGGGACAGCGGCTCCGACACGGATAATGACGGCAGCGATGCCGATGCACCAGAGGATTCCGATGGTGACGGCAACAGTGACAGTTCTTCCGATGTCGACAATGATGAAAGCGCAAACACGGGATCGACGCAGGTGTACGTGGACGGTACCTACACTGTGACGGTCGTCTGCAATCCGGATGAAAATGAAGATTTTGATGCTTATAACCTGACCGCGATTGTGACGATCGAAGGAGATATGGATGTGAGCGTTGAGGTATCCGGTGATGGCGGCTCGGCCAATAATACCTATATTAACTGGGCTGTTAACGGCAGATCTTCGTATGCCGGAGTGGTAACTCAGATCTTAGCGCTCACAGAGGTGACGGAATCATCGGTGGGAGAGGTCGATACGGTTTCCCGTGCAACGTGTTCCTCCGTTTCCATAAAAGAAGCGTGCAAGGAGGCATTGCGCCAGGCGGCAGCCGCGCAGGAGAGCGCGGCGAGTTCATCCGACAGCGTGAGTGCGGCTGCACTCGATGCGGCGCTGAAAGAAGACGATGAATAGTAACAGAGGGGTAATTATATAATGAAGAAATTCTGGATTCGGGTGTGCAATGTAGTAGTGATCGTTGCCGCAATTCTGGGATACAATCAGGTGGCGAAAGCGCATGAGGCCGCAAACGCGGCGGCAAAAGCAGAGGCGGATGCGATTAACGCGGAAGTGGAAGCTGCTATGGCTGAGATGGAAGCGGACGGTTCAGATGATAGCGCGTTCGGCGTGTATGCTGACGGTGTTTATCAGGGAACGGCCGATGGCTTCGGCGGGGATATCACGGTTGAGGTGACAATAGAGAACGGAGTGATCACAGATCTTGCGATCATTTCCGCGGAAAACGAGGACGGCGCGTATCTGACGATGGCGGAGGACATCATCGATGATATTCTGGAAGCCCAGAGCGCGGATGTGGATACGATCAGCGGAGCCACATTCAGCTCCACTGGAATTCGGAACGCGGCAGCGGCAGCGCTCGAAGAAGCGCTGCAGGAATGAGTGTTTGCGAAAGCTCTGGCAGACAGAGCGCGTGAGTTGCCGCAGGCGGGATGTATGGAGTAGCAGGAACAGGAAAACACGATTTATGAATAAAACAGAGAAAAAGAAGATAAAAAAAATACGGGTATGGATCCGCGCGGCGATCCAGCTTTTGTTTTTCCTCTTCATCCCATCAGCATTTACCGCATCGTTTAACGGTGTGAAATACATATTTACACAGATTGGCGACGGCGCAAGCCTGGAGATAACATCCTTTGTAGCGACGCTCATCGTCCTCTGCATTTATACGGTGATATTCGGCAGATTTTTCTGCGGATTCGCCTGCGCCTTCGGAAGCCTGGGGGACGCACTCCACGCGTTTTATGTGTGGGTCTGCAAAAAGCTAAAGAAAAAACCGGTAAAAATCCGGGCAGGATGGATGAAAAACCTGTCTGTCGTGAAATATCTGGTTCTCGCGGCAATCGCGGTTTTGTGCTTTACCGGTTACTACAGTAAAACGCAGGGAGCCAGTCCGTGGGACGTGTTTTCCATGCTTCATGCGGGAAATTTTCGCTTGAGCGAGTATACCGTCGGTGTGATTCTGCTGATTCTCATTGCGGTCGGCATGTGCCTGCAGGAACGGTTTTTCTGCCGGGTGCTCTGCCCCATGGGAGCAGTTTTTTCCATCCTTCCGGTGCTGCCGCTGTTTTCTCTGCGGCGGGACAGAGACAATTGCATCAAAGGGTGTAAAGCCTGCACCATGAAATGTCCGGCGGACATAGAACTGTCCTCCGACAAATCGCCGGAGGCGGCGGGCGACTGCTTCCAGTGTCAGAAGTGCATCGATACCTGCCCGAAAGGGAATATCCATACCGGGCTTAAGGGGATAAAAGGAAATGAGATCGTCCTGACGCTGGTTCGCGCGGGAGTGCTGCTTGGATTATTCCTGTGGCTGGGGATATGAAATGATACCAAGGTCAAAATAACAGTGAGATAGCAAATTTTAAGTTTGCGTATTCGAACTTATGCAAAGCTGGTCATGAGTGGAGCGCTTGCGGTCCATACGGCGGGAAAATCCCGCCTGATTTTCAGGTTAATGGTTAGAAAAATGTAACTGAAATTAGGGTTGCTTAGGTGGAAGTTGCAGGATCTGACAGTTAATAAAATATTTCATGAAAAAGGAGGAACTATGAGGAAAAAGAAACTTTTGGCAAAGCTGATGGCTGCTGCGCTGTCTGCAGCAATGGTTCTTAGTCTGATGCCGGTGAGTGCGCTCGCTGTGACGGGTAGTCAGGTCGCGGCGGATGGAACGTATAGTGCATCTGAAAAAACAGCAAATGATGATGATGCATTTACAGATTACGAGGTTACCGTATCTCTGACTGTAGAAGATGGCACGTTTTCTGCGGTTGAGGTAACTACCGGTGAGGATTACGATGATGAGAATGATACATATTTTGATTATGCAGTTAATTCCAGAACCAAAAATAACGGAACACATTATCCCGGAGTTGTGGAAGCGTTGGTGGGAGAGGCAGCAACTGCCGACACAATAGAAGGATGGGACAGCGTTAGCGGTGCTACGTATACATCAAAAGCGATAAAAACTGCAGCACTTGCAGCACTCGAAAGGGCAGAGGAAGCAGGTACTGACGATGACAGTGACACAGACGATGGTGATACCGATGACGGTGATACAGACGATGGCGATACCGATGACGGTGATACAGACTATGGTGATACCGATGACGTATTAACGGTTACCATTCCGGAAGATTTGGCTGACGGAACCTATTCGGGAGGCGCTACCGTTTACCACGATGATGAAGAACAATTTTCCGATTATCCCATCACCGTGTCTGTGTCTGTTTCCAACGGCACACTTTTAAGCTTCAGCGTGTCCGGCGCCAGCGGCAATAACGCACAATATTCGACCAAAGCAGAGAACGGGTTAAATGAACAGCTGGCAAATAGTGCAGCCGGTAGTTATGAAGTAGATGCGGTAAGTACGGCCACCTGCTCATCTAAGGGTATTGTTGAGGCTATAAACGCCGCATTAGAGTCGGAACCTACGAGTACAAGTGTTGCCCTGGGCAGCGCGATTTACGACTCCGAGGGTACCTCTTTTACCGTGACGATCACAAATCCGGTATCCGGTGTGGATTACAGCGATATCACTTTGGCCTATGCGGTTGGTAAGTTTTCTCAGGATCTGGATGAATCTGCCTACTCTGTGGAGCTGACATCTGAATCCGATGACGAGGCGGTCTACACGGTTACCGTAACTGCCGACAGCGGCACGGACATCGAAGATGAAGAACTGACCCATTCTGTGACATATAACAATGTAGGAATGACGCTGTATGTTACTGTAGCAGGGACAACGATCGGTTCGGTTACGATTGAGTCCGGAGCGACCTATGCTATCGTAGACAATGTGTTGACTGTGACGGGCGGTAACGGTGAAACTCTGGCTGACTATATTGATGCCGTAAGTGAGCTGACTTTTAGCTATGTGGATGAGGATACCGGTGAAACAGTGACGGAAAATTATACTCTCCAGTGGCAGCATGATGTGGAACCGGAGTACACCGGCTCTGATATTTTCAATGAAGACGGCAGTATTAATTTTGATTGTGCGCTCTTTGTGTATGGAGAAAGTGGAGCCTACACGATGACGCTCACTGCCACAGGCTATAACGATGTTAGAGCGACGGTAGGAAATGTCGTATGCTATTACATGAACGTTCCTTACAGTGTATTTTATGCAGAACTGAATGATGACGGAGATGTGGATACCGTCACTTCTGCGACCACCAGCAAGGCTGCTAATTGCAAGAATGTCTACCTGACTGTAGACAGCGACGCGGGTACCACTTCAATCTACGGCGTGGTCGTTCCAGTAAAAATGAGTGTTTCTGTCTATGAGGCGATCGCAGATCTGGTGACTGATTCCACCGCAGACTATTATGTAGGCGAGGAAGCGGAAGACCCTGTGGTTTATCTGGAGTTGACCTCCTATGAGGACGGCGCGTATACCTTCTCTGACATTCAGTCTACTGTTGCCGTGACTACCGCCACGGTGGATGGTGAGTTAACTTCTGAATCCACCTGGGGTGACTATGAGCTGGATCTGGATTCGGACGACGGCATTGCCCCGACCTATGTATATGGCGTATATTTTACGACCTCTGACGGTGCGGAGTACGCAATGAAGCAGAGCGAGAATATGTGGACGCCAAGCAACTACTATGAAGCTGCGTGGGATACCATTGACAATGAGTATTATTCCAGTATGGAAGGAAAGACGATCACGACGGTCACCTACATTACGACCTATGGGATTGTGGAGTATACCCTGAGTGATAGCCAGTATGTGACGCCGCATATGGAGAATGTCCCCGATGTGGTATTCCTCAGTGATAAAACGATTTACATTACCGGAATCGCTGATGATGCGGAGGACGTGACTGTCACCGTGAGAGCTTCCGGAAGAAACGGGGCTTCTCTGACCAATGAGGCGAAATCTATCGCGGAGGACGGCACCGTGACGCTGGATACTGCCGCGACCGACGGCACCACCTATAAGGTGACAATCTCCAGCAGCAACTATGCTACTAATATTATAAGCCTGGTCTATAGAGACACCTATTATGCATACATGAACGTGCCCTACAGCGTGTTTTATGCAGAACTGAACGATGACGGAGACGTAGATACCGTTACTTCTGCGACGACCAGCAAGGCTGCTAATTGCAAGAATGTCTATTTGACAGTAGACAGTGATGCGGGGACTACTTCGATCTACGGTGTGGTTATTCCGGTGGCGATGAGCACCGCTGATTATGCAGCCGTCAAGAATCTGGTGACCGACTCTACAGCGGATTACTATGTGGGCGAAGAAGTGGAAGACCCTGTGGTTTATCTTGAATTGACCGGTTACGAGAAGACTGTGTCCGCCTTTTCAACCACTGAAGTGACCACAGCCAACGGCGTGTATACTTTCTCGGGCATTCATTCTACCGCTGAGGTGACTACCGCCACGGTGGACGGCGAGTTGACATCCAGTTCCACCTGGGGAGACTATGAACTGGATCTGGATTCGGATTATGGGATTGCTCCGACTTATGTATATGGTGTATACCTGACGACTTCCGATGGCGCGGAGTATGCACTGAAGCAGAGCGAGCATCTGTGGACACCCAGCAAATATTATGAGGCTGCGTGGGATACCATTGACAATGACTACTACTCCAGCATGGAAGGAAAGACCATCACGACGGTCACTTACATCACAACCTATGGGGTTGCGGAGTATACTCTAAGCGAGAGTCAGTATGTGACGCCGCATATGGAAAATGTTCCAACTGTAGTATTCATCGACGGCGAAACGATTTATATTACCGGAATCGCTGATGATGCGGAGGGCGTGACTGTCACTGTAAAGGCTTCCGGCAAAAACGGAACTTCCCTGACGGATGATGCCAAAACCATCGCAGATGACGGCACCGTTGCGTTGGATACCGCTGCGACTGACGGAACCACTTATAAGGTGACAATCTCCAGCAGCAACTATGCTACCAATACCGTTAGTGTGGTCTATTCCGGTGTGGATAAAAGTGCACTAAAAACTGCTTATGATGCAGCGCTGGCTTTGAATGAGAGTGAATACACTGTTTCCAGCTGGAACGCATTTAAGACAGCCCTGGCATCAGCAACAGCTGTCCTGACAGACGGGGATGCTACTCAGGAAGAAGTGAACAGTGCAGAGGCAGCTCTGACATCCGCGATTGCTTCACTGGTAAACATCTCGGCACTGGAGACGGCAATTGAAACTGCGGAAGGACTTACTGAAAGTGATTATACTACAGACAGCTGGGCGACGCTTCAGGCAGCTCTGGCATCAGCAAAAGCTGTCCTGGCAGACGAGGATGCTACTCAGGAAGAAGTGGACAGTGCCGAGGCAGCCCTGACATCCGCGATTGCTTCGCTTGTAAAAGCATCCACATCAGCGGATGACACGGATACGGATGATGATTCGACTGACACGACTTCTGATAACAGTAGCTCGACCGGCAGCAGCTCAAACGGTAGCAGCTCGACCGGCAGCAGCTCAAACGGCAGCAGCTCAAACGGCAGCAGCTCGACTGGAAGCAGTTCAAACGACAGCAGTTCGACTGGCAGCAGTTCAAACGACAGCGGTTCGACTGGCAGCAGCACATCCGATAACAGTACAACGACTGACAGTTCGTCTGCAACGACATCTGATTCTACAACCGCGACGGGCGATAATGCAGATCTTTGGATCTGGGTAATGCTTGCCTTGGCAGCAGTTGCGGCCGGCGGCATGGTAATTAAGCGTAGAAGAGAGGAATTCAGGTAATATGCAGGATTCCGTGCAGGAATAGAGATGTGTATAAAAACGCCCGGGAGAGCAATCGCCCGGGCGTGAATTTCTGCGAGATAAAAAGGAGTGAAATACAGAATTTGAGACCACAGAAAGGTTGTTTTTTGCTGTGAGAAAAGACCAGATATTGTGGTTTTAAACACGAAAAACACAAGATATTCTGACCGTAAAAATTAGGCAAAAAAATCGAAAAAAAGGTGTTGACATTGCCGGAATCGGGTGGTATTATTTAATAGCTGTCGCGGAAAACGAGCGGCACGGACATTGATAACTGAACAATGAAATGACCTTGAAAGATTCTAAAAGATTTTATTCAAGAACAGCGATCTTAACGATCGCGCAACCTAAAACAGTAACGGAACGATGGTTAAAAACAGCCAGTTGTTCTGGACTGGGAAAAACTTATTTATGAGAGTTTGATCCTGGCTCAGGATGAACGCTGGCGGCGTGCCTAACACATGCAAGTCGAACGAAGCATTCCTCTTGATTTTCTTCGGAGATGAGAGTGGTCTGACTGAGTGGCGGACGGGTGAGTAACGCGTGGATAACCTGCCCTGCACAGGGGGATAACAGCGGGAAACTGCTGCTAATACCGCATATGCGCACGGGGCCGCATGGCCCTGTGTGGAAAGCGAATACGGTGCAGGATGGGTCCGCGTCTGATTAGCCAGTTGGCGGGGTAACGGCCCACCAAAGCGACGATCAGTAGCCGGCCTGAGAGGGTGGA
>Ga0192240_10112_pt1 | contig 43437 bp, 41 predicted proteins | sample Koala_Koa27_H3_FD_131237 | JGI IMG/M metagenome (GOLD analysis project Ga0192240, IMG submission 131237) | Enriched cells from koala feces incubated with labeled cellulose particles, San Francisco Zoo, California, United States - Koala_Koa2-7_H3 ...
CTCCTCCATAAAATAAAGATTGAACATTCCCTCTCGGATGAAGCTCCGCTATCCAATGTGATGTGTTATAAACGGTATCCGGATTGGATCAACTTTAATCCGTATCATCCGGAATACACCTCCTACAGCTATTGCTACAGCAGAAACCGATTGTATATATTAAATATGTAGTATACGTGATTTCACTTTCACGCAGGTAAACACCTTGCTGCTACCATGGATCGGATTCCGGAAGCGCGGAAATGGCTTCCCGGAAACTGTTTTTTCGGGCAATCGGCATAGTCCAAAAAATTAATTGAGTGAATAAACAGAAAAGGCAGGTCTCGCCGAACGCTCTCATAAGCACACAACCATGCATGTACCCGTTGGGAGGTACCGGGATTTTTACCCGTAAATCTGCCTATATATGGGTAAATTAAATGGTATGGCACCATAACGAGATACAAATAAAAATTGTTTTTGCTTTTGAAAGCAATTCGGCGGCCAGCTGAATCAGACACCCACACTCCCTGTTGCACGAAGAAAAAGTTCCGGTCAGACTTCTGCAAAGTCCCGGTCAGACCTGATCCGGGTGTCGGTGAGACTTTCCCAAAGTCCCGGTCAGACTTTCAGTTCGTACAGGTCTGTGTGTGCCCGTGGTCCGATGCTCTGTTTTCCCGACGACAACCCTTGCAACCTCCTAATACGTTAATAATAATTACCATTAAGACCTTTCGGAATCGTGCTTTATACGGGGTGTAAGTCCCTACTTAGTGCCACAATAGTGCCAAAGTGCCAGTAAGGCACAAAAAACAGACCTATATAAAAAAGAAGATACAAAATAGGGCGCTATATGCTTTACAACGGGGAAATGGATCAAACAGCACATCCAATCAAGGGAAATCTCACTGTGTATGGTGTACAAAGGCATGGAGGTAAGATAAAAAATCACAAGACAATAATTATTACTATCCCGGAGTACAAACACAAGGATACCTTTCTTCGTCATTAAGTAGGTGAATCCTGTTTATAGGATATTCACATATTACTTATATTATTTATTATAAATCTATTGGGTACTGCAAAGCCAGGAAATAGCTATCAAAACATCTATATACTGAAAGGCTTTTAGATAGGAAGAAAAGCTATCCCCTTTTTTACTATATCTTCTCCCGGTAAAGCGAAGTAACGGAAAATAACAAGAGGTTTTTCAAATAAACAATAAATGGTTTTGTTATCATCCCTAATCTTATTATTTTTGTTATATTAATAAAAAGAGGTACCAGGGCAGATACTATCATAGAACGTATCCGTAAGATAAAACGTAACGTTTTACCTGATCAAACCCTTATCTTGTTTGGTTCTCAGGCAAGGAACGAAGCCTATGAGGACTCGGATTGGGATCTGCTTATCAGATTGGACAAACCCCGAAAAGAATCAACCGACTTTGATACCTATGCATATCCTTTTATCGAATTAGGCTGGGAAATGGACGAATTAATAAACCCTCTGATCTATATACGTTCTCAATGGGAGATAAACAAGCCGTCCTTGTTTCGTAAAAATGTACAAACGGAAGGAATAGAAATCGTATGACACTTACAGCAGAAGAAAAAAGGCCATGATAAGTACCCGTATTGAAAAGTCCGATCAGGCACTTCTTGAAGCAAAAGGAAATATAAATATGCAGTTTTGGAATACAGCAGCAAACAGACTCTACTACAGCTGTTACAACCTCGTGAGTGCACTACTCATAAAGTCTGGATATTCCGCTCACATAAAGGAGTAGCCACGCTATTCGCACTTCATTTTATAAAAACAAACATCATTCCTAAAGAAATAGGAAAAACATACAACCCACTTTTTCTACTGCGGCAAACCGGAGACTATGACGATTGGAACCTGATCGAAGAAGAAGATGTCACCGCCATGATAAAACCTACTGAAAGACTGATCCAAACCATAAAGAAGCTTTTGGAACAATAACTTATACGCTTATCCATACTCAGAGAAAGGAACCATTTCTAAGATAAGGCTATCAGAGAAGAAAATAAGATAAGAACGGCTCTTCCCGCAAAAGAAAAGAGCCGTTTTACTGTTTTATGAATCCGCAGGTTTGATAATAAGCAGGTTGTTATCTACGATCACGTCTACCTGGCTGTTAATGGGAAACCCTGCCTGGTCCAGCCATACTCCCATCAAGCGCAGAAAAGGAATGGGTTTGAGCCCGTTGCTGCTTTTTTATTGACTACGCTCTGGGAAGAGACGGTAAGCCGCCTGAGGTGAAGACTTTCATCTGAGTTTTTGATCTTCAATACTTTGGCTTTGAGAGGCTTTTTACCGGAGGCTTTCATTCCTTTCGCGATGTTCTTTTTCTTACTAATGTTCGGCATAATAAAGAAATAATAGAGTTGATAAAAGAAGGCAGGTCTCGCCGAACATTAGTAAACCATAATACATTATGGAATAAAAAAGTTTCGGGACTTGCACCCGTAAGCCTGCCTCTATAACTTTATAAGATACATATTCCATTTTAACAATGCATTATTGATTTACTAAATATTCGGTACTGCAAAGATAAGAAATAGTTGCCAAAACCTCCCATAAAACTCTCTATAAAAATAGGTTCTATCAGATAAATACTACCTTTGCATCTATACGAATCTAACATTTCAACGGATGAAAAAGAGATACGACCTACCTCAGGATGAGGATTCTGAAAAGAATATGGTAAACGAACCGGCAATGGAATACGAATATAATACTGAAACAGAAAGGAGCTACTCCCCTCCATTAACGGAAGAAGAGTTGAAAAGCGCAATGACTGGTGATGAGTTAAGGGAATATATGCACAAATTCATTGATGAACTATATGATAGAAATGAAAATACTGTACGCCCCAAACGCTAAATTCTATCTAAGTGAATTGACCGAAATCCTTTACTATAAAAACTACTTTGGTTTTAGGCAAAATGCAAAAGATTATGTAGACTCTTTAACGGTAGAAATGGGATCTACCATCCACATTAAACAAAAACACAAATCTCCACCTGATTTTTCCCGGTATGGTAAAGACGTAGGGTACGTATCCTATCCCAGAGTAAGTGAAAAAAATAAATAAAGGAATAAACTATTGATAATAGAGATATTATAAAATGCTTTAAAAAATAAGAGAGAGAGAAATCAAACTATTTTCTATCTTTACACGATTTAAATAATAACAGAAGGAAGTATATGAATAAGGATGAAATACTGGCTGCTTTACAAAAGGAGGTAGAAGGGTATAATAAAATTGTAGCTACAAAAGAAGGAGATTGGATTGTAAAAGGTTTTATTGATATTTACAAGCAGATCTATACTATATCTGTAGATACAAAAGTAGTTTCCAAGGTAATAGAGTTATTACTCATTCCTGCTTTAGAGAAATTTGCTTACGAGAATGACCTGGATTTAGTTTTGCCCCCACAGCAAAATTTCTATCCCGATTTGACTTTTATTTCCAGAGATACCGGAGAGAAATTTACTGTGGATATTAAAAGTACCGTCAAAGATAACAAGAATAGAATAAAAAGTATGACTTTAGGTGCATTTACCGGATATTTTAGGACACGGGATAGCACTAAAAATGCAACTTATCCTTATGGAGAGTATTCTGCACATCTGGTGTTAGGAGTCATTTATTCGCAAATAGATAAAAAACCTGATGAAAAAGCAATTTATAGCGTAGACGAATTAGAGCAGATTGAATCGGTAATTAAAGATTTTCAGTTTTTTGTGCAGCCCAAATATAAAATAGCTTCTGCTACCCCAGGGAGTGGAAATACTAAAAATATCGGTTCAGTGAAAAGTATTACTAAATTGATAAACGGGCAAGGAATATTTGCCTCTTTGGGAGAAGAAGTATATGATAATTACTGGATGTTCTATTTAACCAAGGATATGGCAAAAGAAATAGGAATAGAACGTCCATATACCGATCTTAAATCCTATCTGGAATATAAACAAGTAGGGATAGATGTCTTGGAGAAGAATAAACAACAAATCCTGAAATTCCAGGAAGAAGAACTAAAAGAGGAGATTGAAACAGAAGAAATTGGTAATGAAGAATAAAAAGATTATTATTCCTCCCATAAAAAGCCAGGGAATAAAAACGAAATTAGTTCCCTGGATTATGGATCTGGTTCCGGATATCAAAGGGTACTGGGTAGAACCATTTTTAGGCACAGGGGTTGTTGCGTTTAATTCGGGATGCAAAAAGGCAATTTTAAATGATACTAATCCACATATAATAAAATTCTACAAAGGGGTTCAAAATAAAGAAATAACAGCTCCACTGATGAGAAAATATTTAGAGCAGGAAGGTAAATTATTAAGTAAAGCAGAAAACGAAGGTTATGAACACTATCTAAAAGTCAGAACCCGATTCAATAGCGGAGCCTACTCATCGTATGATTTTATATTTCTCTCCAGAGCCGGTTTTAATGGAATGATGAGATTTGGCAAAAAAGGAAACTGGAACATTCCATTTTGTAAAAAACCCGATCGTTTTGCGCAAGCATATGTGACAAAAATAACCAATCAATTGTCTGCCGTAGCACAGGTTATTCAACCCGAACCGGATTGGACTTTTTATAACCAATCCTTTTCAGAAATTATTCCTTTAGCAACCGAAGATGACTTTATCTATTGTGATCCTCCTTATTACGGACGTTATGTAGATTATTATAATGGGTGGACTCAAGAGGAGGAAGAACAATTATTCAATTTATTATCTCAAACAAAAGCCAAATTTATTTTGTCTACCTGGCACCATAACGATTGGAGAGAAAATGAGATGATAACTAAATATTGGAACAAATTTAATATTGTAACAAAAGATCATTTTTATCATAACGGGGGAAAAATAGAGAACAGAAGAACCGTAGTTGAAGCATTAGTTTGTAATTTTGACGTTGCCAATTTTTCTATTCATAATCATGGAATAAAAATTAAGCCAACAGAGAAGCAAATTTCAATACCTTTTGATATATGATTCCGTTTTTCTGTACTAAAGATATTATAAAAATGACTTATTATCAGGATTTTGAGAAACATTTTTCCATCTAAACACAAAGAAAAGACAGTTTTTCAAAAGTAGGTCTTATTAAGATAAATACTATCTTTGCATCTATACGGATCTAACTATTTGAACGGATGAAAAAGAGATACGACCTACCTCAGGAGGAAGATGCTGAAAAGAATATGGTAAACGAACCTGTAGGGGCTACCTACGGCAGCGAGACTCAAATGGAGATACTCCCGGCCCTGACTCCGGAGGAGTTAGCGGAATGTATGACGGGCGAAGAGTTTGTAGAACATTGGTACAAGTGTATAGAGAAAATCTTCGATAAATGAATATTTACTACGCCCCAACTGCTCAGGAGTACATAGAAGATTTGTCGGGAATAGGATATGAAAAACATTACTTTAGTTACAAAGAGTCGTCACAAAACTATGTCCGGCTTCTGATCCGGGACATGGAAGCCACCCTCCATCTGAAACACAAACGCAAAGCCCCTGCTTACTTCTCCCGTTACGGCAAAGACCTCTGGTGCGTATCCTGTCCCCGAAGTAAACAAACTACCTGGTATTTCTTTTTCACCCGTCACGCAGGTGATATATACGTGATCCGTTCCATTACCAACCATCATGCAGAAGGGCAGTTTCTGAAATAAGACCATCAGCGAAGAAAAGGATAGAAGAAGCTATTTCAACATAGATTTTACTTTATTAAGATCTAATCTTTTTCTACCTCTTTGGTGAATTAAGGGTATCTTCAAGTGCTGTAAGCACGTTCAATTCTAGCCCAGGGTAAGGAAGCGCAGGGTACCGGAGCGACCGCCACCCTGGGTATAAACAGGAATAAAAAAGGAGTGCTGTAAGCACGATCGAAAAAAATGATGCTTCTTTAATTTCGGTCGTACTTACAGCACTCCAGAGATAATTCGTATTACAACCTGTGTGTGCCCGTGAATCAATTCGCTGTTTTCCCGGCAACAATCTTTGCAACACCTAATACGTTAATAATAATTATCATTAAGACCTTTCGGAATCGTGCTTTATACGGGGTGTAAGTCCCTACTTAGTGCCACAATAGTGCCAAAGTGCCAGTAAGGCACAAAAAACATACATATATAAAAAAGAAGATACAAAATAGGGCGTTATATGCTTTACAATGGGGAAATGGATAAAACAGCACATCAAATCATGGGAAATCTCACTGTGTATGGTGTACAAAGGCATGGAGGTAAGATAAAAAATTAAAAGACAATAATTATTACTATACAGGAGTTCAAACACAAGGACACCTTTCTTCGTCATTAAGTATATATATCCTGTTTATAGGATATTCACATGGTACTTATATTATTTATTATAAATCTATTGGGTACTGCAAAGATAGGAAATTGATGCCTCAACCTGTTATAAAACTATCTATTAACAAACATCTTCTATCAGATAAATATTATCTTTGTAACTGTACACATCTAACAGTTGAACGAATGGAAAAGAGATATGACCTACTTCAGGAGGAGGATCCTGAGAAGAATATGGTAAACGAACCGGCAATGGAATACGAATATAATATGGAAACAGAAAGGATCTGCTCCCCCCCACTAACGGAAGAAGAGTTGAAAGACGCTATCACCGGAGATGAATTACTGGAATATATATTTGATAAAATTGATAAACTTCCCGGTAAATGATAATTCTTTATACCAAAGCCGTTAGAATATATCTTTGGGAACTTGTTGAAACACTTTATTTCAACAACTATTTTGGATGTAAAGTTTCTGCCCGCGGGTATGTTCATGAGTTGATAAAAGAAATGGAATCTACCATCCACATCAAACAAAAACACAAATCTCCATCTGATTTCTCCCGGTATGGTAAAGACGTATGGTACGTATCCTATCCCAAGAACAAGCGTACCACATGGTACTTCTTTTTTACCTATCATCCGGAAGATGATATTTACTTTATCCACTATATCACCAACAACCACGTAGCCGGACACCTGTTGGAGTAATTCTTTAAAGTGCCCATATAAATGGTCTGTTTTATGTAGGATTTCAGGAAGAAAACAAAATAGTAAACCAAACCCGCCCTTGCAGACATCTGCAAGGGCGGGTGTTATCATTTATGAATCCGCGGGTTTGATTATAAGCAGATTGTTATCTACAATGACATCTACCTGGCTGTTAATGGGAAATCCTGCCTGGTCCAGCCATACTCCCATCAAGCGCAGAAAAGGAATGGGTTTGAGCCCGTTGCTGCTTTTTTTGTTGACTACGCTCTGGGAAGAGACGGTAAGTCGTCTGAGATGCAGACTTTCATCTGAGTTTTTGATCTTCAGTACTTTGGCTTTGAGAGGTTTTTTTGACCTTTTTTGTGTTGAGCATACTAAAAAGTTTTGAGAATTAATAAAGAAGAGGTGGGTCACGCCCAACACAACTAAACATTGCTGCTTAGTAAGGTCCCGGGACTTACACCCGTATGCCCACCTCCATATCATTAAATTACCTGATGTTTTCATCATTGCAGCAATCGTAGATTTATTATTATTTAATTGTATTGGGTACTGCAAAGATAGGAAATAGTTACCAAAACCTGCAATAAAACTCTCTATTTAAAAACATATTGTATAAAGAAACGCAGGAATTTCGCATACAGAATCTTCACATCAAAGTCACCCTTCAAACACACAGAAATATATACAAACCAACACATCGGGAACGATCAACCCCTGGCTTCCTTTCTATAAAAAGTCTCTGTACAACCTGTACACTTTCCAACAAGTAAATAAACATTCACGAAAAGGCGACATTAAATTTAACCACGTAATAATCAGACGAATACTATTTCACACACCCCTTTCTGTATTCACTTTGTGCCTTAATGGCACTTTGGCACTTTGGTGGCACTATGCAGACACATTTTTTTTGCTCCGGACAAACAGGCCAGACCACTTCCCATGCCTTACCCAACCCGATCGTTTCACACATAAATCTCTACAAAAAAACATTTATCATTGCTCATCAGAAACAAAAACTTACTTATATCTTATCCGGATTCCGCACAACCTCTGCTTTACCTCTGCTTTACCCCTGCTTTTCCGGCAACCCTACCATCTCCTGTAAGATATATACCGCCGTCTCCACATTGGGTACCTCTTTGATCACTATGCTCCGTCTGCCGTTCTGCTCACGCAGATCGCACCGGCGCGGATAGAGCATCATGTAATCTATGATCTTGCCGAAAGCTACACTCTGATAGAAAGGACTCTGCGGATTGGAAACAAAGAAAAGCGTCATACGCCCCCCTTTCAGGAATACTTTCTCTGCCCCCAGCCGGGCCGCTATCCGGCGCAGGGGCACAATGCGAAGCAGCTCTTCCGTCTCCGGCGGCACAGGGCCGAAGCGGTCTTCCAGCCGGTCACGGAACGCCTGCACATCCCGGTCCAGGGTCAGCTTGTCCAGCTCGCGGTAGAGCAGCATCCGCTCGCTGCTGCCCGTCACATAGTTGGCCGGCAGCAGAAGTTCCAGGTCGCTCTCTACCTGCGACTCTTCCACAAACTGTTCGCCACTGATGGTACCATCGGGACTGATCTCTTCGGCATACAGATCGGCAAACTCCTCGTTCTTTAGCTCCCGCACTGCCTCCGTAAGTATCTTCTGGTAGGTCTCGTAGCCCAGGTCGGCAATGAATCCGCTCTGCTCCGCTCCCAGCATATTGCCCGCTCCGCGGATGTCCAGATCCTGCATGGCAATGTGTATCCCGCTGCCCAGGTCGCTGAAATTCTCAATCGCCTGCAAGCGGCGGCGCGCCTCGGGAGTGAGGCTGCTGAGCGGAGGTGCCAGCAGGTAACAGAACGCCTTCTTGTTGCTGCGCCCTACCCGGCCCCGCATCTGATGCAGGTCGCTCAGACCGAAGTTCTGCGCCTGGTTGATAAGGATTGTATTGGCATTGGGTATATCGATACCGCTCTCGATGATGGTAGTAGCCAATAGCACATCGTAGTCGTAATTAACAAACCCCAGGATGATCTTCTCCAGCTCCGCCGGCTCCATCTGTCCGTGACCGATGGCCACCCGGCAGTCCGGGATATGCCGCGTGATCATCGCCTTCAGCTCCGGCAGGTTGGCCACGCGGTTGTTCACGAAAAAGACCTGTCCGTTGCGGCTCATCTCGAAGTTGATGGCCTCCGTGATCACCTCCTCATTGAACGTGTGTACCTCCGTCTGTATCGGGTAGCGGTTGGGCGGCGGGGTAGAGATCACACTCAGGTCGCGCGCGCCTAAGAGCGAAAACTGCAACGTGCGCGGTATGGGAGTAGCCGTGAGGGTGAGCGTATCCACATTCACCTTCATCTGACGCAGTTTCTCCTTGACCGCCACACCGAATTTCTGCTCCTCGTCGATGATCAGCAATCCCAGGTCTTTGAACTCCACATCCTTGCCTAAGATACGGTGCGTGCCGATGAGGATGTTCACATCTCCCTCCTTCAATCCCCTGAGCACCGTCCGGATCTGCGTGGCCGTACGTGCCCGGCTCAGGTACTCTACCCGGCAGGGAAAATCTTTCAGCCGATCGCGGAAAGTCTGGTAGTGCTGGTAGGCCAGTACCGTAGTAGGCACCAATACCGCCACCTGCTTGTTGTCTGCCACAGCCTTGAAAGCCGCGCGGATAGCCACCTCGGTCTTTCCGAAACCCACATCGCCGCACACTAAGCGATCCATCGGGATGTCGCGCTCCATGTCCTGCTTCACCTCCGTGGTAGATTTGCTCTGGTCCGGCGTATCCTCGTACATGAAAGAAGCCTCCAGCTCGTGTTGCAGGAAACTGTCGGGGCTGAAGGCAAACCCTTTCTCCTCCCGCCGCCGGGAATAGAGGCGGATGAGGTCGCGCGCGATGTCCTTGATCTTGCTCTTGGTCCGGTCCTTGAGTTTCTCCCAGGCCCCGGTACCCAGTTTGTTGAGGCGCGGTGCCTCGCCTTCCTTCCCTTTGTATTTGGAAACCTTATGCAGCGAATGGATAGAGACAAACACAATGTCTTCGTTCTGATAGACTAATTTGATCACCTCCTGGGTGGTGTTGCCGTTGGGTATACGCACCAGTCCGGCAAACCGCCCGACTCCATGATCTACGTGCACCACATAGTCTCCGGGCGTGAACTGGTTGAGCTCTTTGAGCGACAGAGCCACCTTTCCCGAACGGGCCTTGTCGCTCTTGAGGCTATATTTGTGGAACCGGTCGAAGATCTGATGATCGGTGAAGACGCAACGACGGGCCGTATGATCTATGAATCCCGCGTGCAAGGTCTTCTCTACCGCTGTGAAAGGCAGCTCGTCTCCGCGGTCTTCGAAAATAGCCCGGATACGATCGGTCTGTTTGGTGCTGTCGCTACAGATAAAGAGCGTATATCCCTGCTCTAAGAACTCCCGGAAAGAGGAAGTCACCAGGTCGAAGTTCTTGTGGAAGATAGGCTGCGCCGCGGTATGGAATAGGACCGTAGCCTCCGGCGTGCCGGTAGGCTTGCTTCCGAACTCCATCCGCCGGAACTCCAGGACTTCGCGTGAGAATTGCTCGCCATCTATCAGCTTCCCTTCTAAGCTGGCTACACTCTGCTCCGACTCCTGGCGGGCAGCGATGGCCTGCGGGGCCAGCGTCTCTTCACTCACCGCCTGTATGCGCTCCCGCACCCAGAAAAAATCGCGCAGGGCCAGTATGCTCTCCGCGGGGATAAACGCTAAGAAAGAGGTCTGCTCACCGCTTCCGGCCGTGAGATCCGGCACGATGGAGATGCTCTCCCGGCGTTCGCGCGAGAGCTGGTTCTCTACGTCAAAGGTACGGATCGTCTCCACCTCATCGCCGAAAAAGTCGATGCGGTAGGGATACTCCGAAGAGAAAGAAAAGACATCTATGATGCTGCCGCGGAGCGCGTACTGGCCGGGTTCGTAGACATACTCTACATACTCAAAGCCGTAGCTGCGTAATACCTGCGTGATAAAGTCCATATCTACACGCATACCCGCGCGCACTGTGAGCGTGCGCTTATCCAGTTCGCCGGCGGAGACCACTTTCTCGGCTAAGGCATCGGGATAGGTGACCACCGTGAGCCCCTGCCCTCCCTTGCCCACACGGCTCAGCACCTCGGTACGCAGCACCTCATTGGCGGGGTCTTTCTGCCCGTACTTCACCGCGCGGCGGAAAGAAGAAGGGAAGAACAACACCTGCTCCGTTCCCAGCACCTGGGTGAGGTCGTGATAGAAATAACCGGCCTCTTCCACGTCGTTGAGGACAAAGATAAAAGGCACCTCTGTGCTGTCTGTCCACAACGAAGCAAAAAAAGAGGCAGAGGAAGCCGTGAGGCCTCCGCAATAAATATGTCGGTTGGCGGTATACCGGAGAAGTGAAGAGACAGCCTCTATCTGCGGGTGAGTGCGATAGAGCTGCCGGAGCTCGGTAAGGGTCATAGATGTGAAGTTTTTTAAGAAAATAAAACCGGATGCAAAATTACTAAATAATACTTAGATTTCGTATACAATCTTTCGTAACTACAAGAAAAGCACTACATTTGTTCTTCACATTTATCTAACAGGTGACGATTGAGATTACAAATACCCTGTCAACCGATAGCATCTACCTGTAGAGACGCACGGCGTGCGTCTCGGCGTGCCGGATGGAGAGATGTGCCGGATGGAAATGTAGATCAGAGGTACATGTATACCGGATAGAAATAGTTGTTTTCCGGGAATATACGCCGTACCGGACGGGTATCCTACACAGAACAGGACATACCTTCCCGGAGATGCACACCGTGGAGAGATACGCTTCCGGATCGGACGTACCTGCCGGAAACGCACACCTTTGGATGGGGACGTACGCCGTGGAGATACACGCCTTTGGATGGGACGCACACCTCTGTGTTGGATGTACACCGCGGAGACGCACGCCGTGCGTCTCTACAGCAAGCGGATGCCATCCGATGATACATCCCGGATTCATGCAGGTAATTTAAATCGTAAATCGTCAAATCGTAAATTCTTTTTTATGTACAGATCCGACAGTATTGTCATCATCCCGACCTACAACGAACGGGAAAATATAGCCAATATCATCCGCGCGGTTTTCGGGCTGGACAAGATATTCCACATCCTTGTGATCGAAGACGGCTCGCCCGACGGCACCGCCGTCCTTGTGAAGGAGCTTCAGCAGGAGTTTCCCGAACAGCTTTTTATGATAGAGCGTCAGGGCAAGCTGGGGCTGGGCACGGCCTACATAGCCGGATTCAAATGGGCACTGGCACACGACTACGCGTATATCTTTGAGATGGATGCCGATTTCAGTCACAACCCGCAGGATCTGCCGCGCCTGTACAACGCCTGCGCGCACGACGGGGCCGACCTGGCTATCGGTTCGCGCTACGTGAGCGGGGTGAATGTGGTAAACTGGCCCATGGGCCGGGTATTGATGTCGTACTTTGCCTCGAAATACGTGCGCCTGATCACCGGACTGCCCGTACACGACACCACGGCGGGATTCAAGTGCTACCGCCGTCAGGTGCTGGAGACCATGGATCTCGACAGCATCCGCTTCAAGGGGTATGCCTTCCAGATAGAGATGAAGTTTACCGCCTACAAAAGCGGATTCCGCATTGTGGAGATCCCTGTGATCTTTATCAACCGGGAACTGGGGACTTCCAAAATGAATACCAGTATCTTCGGAGAGGCTGTCTTTGGCGTGATCAAGCTGAAGCTGCACAGTTTCTTCCACAAATACCCACAGAAACAAGTATGAAACGTATCCTGATAGAAAATGTTACTTTGGTAAATGAGGGTGAGCGCTTCCGTGGCTCGGTAGGGATCTGCGGCGAGCAGATCGCGGAGATCCTCCGGGAGGGGGAAAGCCCTTCCGCCCCGTACGACCAGCAGATAGATGCTACCGGATGCCTGCTGCTGCCGGGTGTGATAGATGATCATGTACACTTCCGCGATCCGGGACTCACACAGAAAGCGGACATTCGCAGCGAAAGCCGCGCGGCGGCGGCCGGAGGGGTGACCTCGGTGATGGATATGCCCAACACCGTGCCACAGACCACCACACTTGAAGCCTGGGAAGAGAAGATGCGACGGATGGCCGCGGAATGCAGGGTGAACTACTCGTGCTATTTCGGAGCTACCAACGACAATTATACAGATTTTCCGCAGCTCGATGGCCGCCGGGTATGCGGCATCAAACTGTTTATGGGTTCCAGCACAGGCAACATGCTGGTAGATCGCCGGGAGAGCCTGACGCGTATCTTTTCCGGTACCGACCTGCTTATTGCCGCTCATTGCGAAAGCCAGGAGATGATCCGGCAGAACACGGAGAAATACCTGGCCGAAGCGGGCCGCGACAACGACCTGCCGCTGGAATATCACCCGCTGATCCGTTCGGAGGAGGCCTGCTACGCGTCTTCGGCACTTGCCGTGCGCCTGGCACAGGAGACCGGGGCACGCCTGCATCTGCTGCATGTGTCTACAGCCCGCGAACTGGAGCTGCTGGAAGAGAAGCCGCTGGCCGGCAAACGGATCACGGCCGAGGCATGCATCGCCCACCTGCTCTATACGGAGGAGGACTATGCCCGGTACGGTACCCGCATCAAGTGCAACCCGGCCATCAAAAAGGCCACGGACCGGAAGGCGTTGCGCGCCGCCGTGCGCTCCGGACGCGTCGATGTGATCGCTACCGACCATGCTCCCCACCTGCTGGCGGAGAAGCAGGGAGGAGCGTTGAAAGCCGTATCGGGTATGCCGATGGTACAATTTTCTTTAGTAAGTATGCTGGAGCTGACCCGACAGGAGGTGTTTACGGTAGAAGAGGTGGTAGAAAAAATGTGCCACGCTCCTGCCCGCCTGTACGGCATAGGCCAGCGCGGATTTCTGCGTACAGGCTATCAGGCCGACCTGGTATTGGTGCGTCCGGATGCCGGATGGACGGTGGGTCCGCGGGATATCCTGAGCAAGTGCGGATGGAGCCCGCTGGAGGGACAGACGTTTCACTGGAGGGTGGAAAAGACATTTGTGAACGGACAGCTGGTGTATACCGATGCTCAGGTAGCGGACGCTGTGCGCGGACAGGAGCTTTGTTTTTATTAATCCCTGGCTGATCTATGCTGTTGACTTACCATATACACGACATCAGTCCGTACATCAACTGGATCTATTTTTTCCATGCCTGGGGGTTCCAGCCCCGTTTCGCGGGCATCAGCCAGATACACGGTTGCGACGGCTGCCGGGCTTCGTGGCTGGCAGCGTTTGCGGAGGAAGACCGTCTCCAAGCGGCGGAGGCGATGCAACTGTACAAAGAGGCGCACCGGATGCTGGACCGGCTCGACAGCGATTTCCGGGCGCGTAGCCTGTTCCGCCTGTGCAGGGCGCAGGCGGATGGAGACGATCTGCTGCTCGACGGTATACGCCTGCCCCTGCTCCGGCAACAGACGGTCCGGAAGGAGGGCGAACCTTATCTTTGCCTGAGCGACTTTGTGCGTCCGCTCGCTTCGGGCATCCCGGATACCGTAGGGGCATTTGCCTCAAGCGTGGACATAGTCATGGAGCAGATCTATGCCAACGATCCTTATAAACACTTGCTGGTACAGACGTTGGCCGACAGGCTGGCAGAGGCCGCCACGGAAAAGATGCACGAGTATGTACGCAAAGAGGCTTGGGGATATGCTCCCCGGGAAAATCTGCCCTTAGCAGATCTGCTGGCGGAGCATTTTCAGGGCATACGCCCGGCGGTGGGATACCCTTCGCTGCCCGACCAGTCGGTCAACTTCCTCTTAGACCAACTGCTGGATATGAAACAGATCGGCATCACCCTGACAGCCAACGGAGCCATGCACCCGCATGCTTCGGTATGCGGACTGATGTTTGCACACCCCGCGGCCCGCTACTTTTCCGTAGGAAGAATAGGAGAAGATCAGTTTCAGGACTACGCGCGCCGGAGAGGTATTCCGGCGGAACAGTTGCGGAAATTCCTGGCGGCAAACCTGAATAGATTTACGATTTAACGATTTACGATTTACGATTGAAATTACAATCTCCTGATAATCGATTGCATCTGCCTGTAGAGACGCACGGCGTGCGTCTCCGCGGTGTATGTCCAACACAGAGGTGTATGTCCAACACAAAAAAGATGTGCGTCTCCGCGGTGTAAGTCCAACACAGAGGTGTATATCCAACACAAAGATGTGCGTCTCCGCGGTCTATGTATCCGTTAAGGTATATCTTTTTCTATGTATGATGTCTCTTTGACACGGCATATATTCCCATTCGGTATACATTCCCATTCGGTACGCCGAGACGCATGCCATGCGTCTCTACGGTGGATTGGACACTGGGAGGTATGTAATTTCAATCGTAAATCGTAAATCGTCCAATCGTAAATTTTTTAACGAATATCTATTAAAAACATCGCCCATAAAATAACACATTCCTGGTGCTGCCCGATGTCTGGCCTCCTCTGACAAAATGAAAGGACAGATCAGGTGACCTGCTACCAGATCATTGTTAGGAAATATAATCAGAACTCTTTTATTTTCTGACGGATAAACAAGTAGTTTTTCCTGGTTACAGCCTATCCGGAGTAGCAACCATTCTCTACCCAATACCCCATAAAGCCCAGATAAACTCCGTTTTTTGTTCACACTTTGCGCAGTTATAAAGCATTTAAAACATTAATTTAGAAAAATTATTTTAAATATCTTTTGTTTCTTTACCTGACGTATATATTTTTTTCGCAAGTTTGCAGTGTAAATAATTATCATCCATGAGGGCTGCGTGATGCAGACCAAAGGACTTCAACAAATCATAATTGTTGGAGAACAATAGCATTGTTCCCCCATACACAATGTTAATTTAAGAACAGTATTTATTATGCAGAATGCCTCGTAGTGATACGAGGCATTTTTTTTCAGAAACCAGTTTACAGGTTGTGTGTTCCTTTGTTCTTTATCTTTAAAAAATTTTTATGTCTGCGTGATTTTTATTTGTTTTGAACGACTAACTGTAATGAGAAACAGGATCTGATGCAAACCCTACACGAACATATAGAAAAGGAATTCCTCGCGGTGATCCGCGCGTATGATAAGGTGATCTACAAGGTCTGCTATCTGTATACGACCCGCCACGCTACTCTCAACGATCTGTATCAGGAGGTAGTGATCAATCTGTGGAAGGCTTTTCCGAAATTCCGCGGAGAATGTAAGATCTCTACCTGGATATACCGGATCGCGCTGAATACCTGCATCAGCTTCATGCGTAAAGAGAAGAATGTACCCGAACTGGTGACCCTTACCTGGGACACCGACCGGGTAGCAGAGGATGACGAATTACAGATCATGCTTCGCGAACTCTACCGACTCATCAATCAACTTGGACAGCTGGACAAGTCTATCATCCTGCTCTACTTAGAAGAAAAAAGCTACGAAGAGATAGCGGAGATCACCGGACTGAGTGTGACCAACGTGGCCACCAAGCTCAACCGCATCAAACAGAAATTACGTCACATGAAAAAGGAGGAATAAAATATGGAATTGGATGAACTGAAACAATCATGGCGCAAATTAGATGAGCATCTGGAAGACAAGGAACTGGTCCGGGAAGAGGAAATACGTAGACTTATGAGCCACACCTCCGGCAAGATACGCGCGTTTGAGGCGCTTTCGCGTAAAATGATCCTGTTTACCGTCTTCCTTATTGTGCTGGTGGCAGGCGGAGTTTTTTACACCGGTTTGTCAAACAATTTGCATTATATAATTGTTATATTAATCGCTGTACCGGCTATTGGCTGGGATCTCTTTACCCTTCGATACCTACGCCAGACCCGCATAGAGGAGATGTCGCTGGTAGAAGTAGTGACCCGCGTCAATCGCCTGCATACCTGGGCTCTCCGGGAACAGTTTGCGGTGATACCTCTTATCCTGTGCGTAGCAATCGGTCAGTTCATTTCCCGGCATGTCTGGGAAGAAGGCATAGGAATGCTGCTTGCGTTCTGTGTCATCTGGATAGCAGCCCTGGGTTCTGGCTTCTGGATACAGCGCAAATTCCTGATCAACCGGATCCGGGAAATTAAAAAGAACCTGGATGAAATCAGCGAGATTAACGAAATTAATGATAAATAACCGTTTAGCCTGTTAAAAACCGAATGAAACTCCACAGGCTTTACCGAAAAGGTTTGTATATTTATGGAGAAATTTCATTCATATTTACTTAAACCCTATTTTTTAAATTCTCTCTAACAATAAAAAATCTTCTCCGCTGTCCAGCGGAGAAGATTTTTGTATGAAAAAAAACGATCCTGCTCATGATGCAACGCATGTTTATTTTCCTGTCGCTACTCATGATTATTCCCGATATCTATATCTATCGGATGTTTATCGTGCGACTGACGATCTCTCCTGTGTGGAAACTCTGCTACTGGATTCCCAGTGCCTTGCTGATGATCGGGCTGATCTATGTCTGTTTCCTGGCTGGCAGCGATGTGGTAGACCGACAATCCCGGGCGGTAGGCTGGTTTATGCTGGTTGTGTTTATCTTTGCCTTCCCGAAGGTGATCTTTATGCTTTGTTCGCTGTTGGGACTTCCTTTTAACTACTTCCTGCACTGGCCCAAAGCTCCCTTTGTGACCATCGGTCTGCTGGGAGCTTTGCTAACGGCCGGAATGATACTCTACGGAGCCACCATAGGTAAATTCAGATTCCGTGTCAAAGAACAGACGTTCTACTCTCCGCGCCTGCCGGACGGATTCGACGGATACCGCATCGCGCTGCTGACGGATATACATATCGGCAGCTTTGCCGGTAACCTGCCCGCTGTGGAACGGATGGTGGATCTGATCAACGCGCAACAGGCAGATCTGATGGTATTTGCCGGCGATCTGGTCAATCACCGGGCTACGAAACTGAATGGCTTCCAACCGGTACTGGCTACCCTGCACGCGCGGGACGGGATCTATTCGGTGATGGGAAATCATGACTACGGTCCTTATTATAAGTGGAACAGTCTGGAAGAACAGGCAGAGAATATCTTCGACCTGCAACAACGGGAAGCGGATATGGGATGGACCATGCTCAACAATAGTCACGTGATCCTGCATCACAACAACGATAGTATTGCCCTGATCGGTGTAGAAAATGAAGGAGAACCTCCTTTTTCCCAACATGCCGATCTGCCTAAGGCCATGGAGGGTACGCAAGGGCTGTTCCGCATCCTGATCAGTCACAATCCTATCCACTGGCGCAGTGAAGTGTTGCCCGATTCCGATATTGACCTCATGCTGGCCGGACATACACACGCCATGCAACTGGCCTGGGGCCATCATTCTTTCTCTTCTCTCTTCTACCCGGAGTGGGGAGGATTGTATATGGAAGGTGAACGCGGATTGTATGTGAGCGTAGGTCTGGGATTTGTAGGACTGCCCTTCCGCTTCGGCGCCTGGCCGGAGGTGACGGTGATTACGCTGAGGAAAAAATGAAGGGATTTACTGATTTACGATGTATGGATGTACGAGGTACGAGGTGAACAGACAAATACCTTGGTGTAGTCATCCACTGTAGAGACGCACGGCGTGCGTCTCCGCGGTATATGTCCAATCCAGGAATGTGCGTCTCCGCAGTGTACGTATCCGTTGAAGTTCTTTATATTTTATATATTATGCCCATCCTGTGTAACGTATCCTTACGAACCACATATATTTCCACCCGGCATACGATTGTATGCGGTACATATTCCCATTCGGCACGCGGAGACGCACGCCGTGCGTCTCTACAAGAGGATGCCTACATCGGGTTAATTGTATTTCCAATCGTAAATCGTCAATCGTCCCATCGTCAATCATTTGATTCTGATCCGGCTTTTCCCATTGACCGCTTTGTGAAGCTGTATCTGTACGGCAATGCGTTCGCTCATCTCCTGTACATGGGAGATCACCCCGATCTTACGTCCCTGCATCTGCAACTGCTCCAGAGCCTCCATTGCCGTGCGCAGACTATCGGCATCCAGCGATCCGAAGCCTTCATCGATAAACAGGGACTCTACCTTCAGGTTGTTGCTCGACAAGGAAGAGAGCCCCAGGGCCAATGCCAGTGAAATAAGGAAAGACTCTCCGCCGGAGAGCGAATAGACCGTACGCACTTCGTCACACATATCGCCGTCAATCACTTGCAGGGCTAAGGTGCCCGGTACCTGCTGCAACCGGTAGCGACGGGACAGGTAGCTAAGATGCTTGTTGGCATGCAGCAACAGGATATTCAACGTATAGCTCTGGGCAATGATCTTGAATTTATGACCTTCGGCACTACCAAACAGGGTATTCAGTTTTTTCCACTTTTCCGCTGTCTGCTCCTTCTGCTGGAGTTGAACCTCGGCCTGTTTCATCTTCGCCGCGTTTTGCTCTTGTTGCAGTAACCGGGCATCCGTGACAGACAACGCGCGCTCCGTATCTGTGAGAAGTGTTTCCTGCTCCCGGATAGCCGCCGGCAAAGCGGAAGGTACCCCGGCGCTGTGGCAACGACGGTCCAGTTCCTGCACAGAGACCTCTATCTGGCGCAGTTCTCCCTGAAGGCCCGACAGTTTTTCCCGGATTATTTCCCTGTCCCTCTTCATCGCCTCCCACATCTCATTCAACTGAGCCTCATGCTTCCGGATAGCCGTTTCGGCTTCGTCGGCAGTCTTCCCTTTCAGGAGTGCGGCACGCTGGCCAGCCAGTTTCTCTAACTCCTCCGTAGCCCGTACCAGACGTTCCCTGATGGTTTCCTCGTGGGCAATGGTAAGGAAAAGTCGTTCCCGGTCCGTCTCTACCTGCTGCATGAGCAACTGACATTGAGAGATACCCTGTTGTAGTCGTTCGCAGACAGCACGCAATTGCTTTACCTCCGTGTCCTGTTGTTTCCACTCCTGATACAGCTGCTGATAGGCTCTGAGTTGCGTGACAATCTGTTCCAGTTCGCCACTGGCCTGCGCAAGCAACCGGTCGTAATACTCGGTAGCGCGTTCCTCCTCCCGGGCAGGAGTCAACCGCCGCGCCTCCTCTTGTCTTTCGGAAAGCTGAACAGCCGCTTGTCTGAGCTGTTCACCCAGGTTCAGTCTATTCTGTCTGAAAGCGACTACCTTCTCCTGAGCCTGGCGGTGCTCCTCCACCGCCTGTTTGTATTCCGTCTCTATCTGTCCGAAGATCAGTTCAACCTGCTTTTCACCGCTCCGGTAGGGGTGGGTGGTACTGCCACATACCGGACAGGCTTCTTCCTGACGAAGATTGCCCCGCAACGCCTGTACATTCTCACTGATCGACAGGCGGGCATTGTCATAGATACGCTGCACAGCCTGCAGGCGCGCGACCTGTGTCTGATGCAAACGTTCGGCTTCTCCGGATTCTTTCTCCACTCCGGCCAGCCGCTGCCGCAACTCCGTATGCCCGGCAATGATGCGCTTCACCTCCTCCTCGGCACGCAGCCATTGCAGGGTCTGCTGACGGCCTGCCTGCAAGCGATGCAACTCCCGGTTCCAACGGGTCTGCTCCTCTCCCAACTGTTGAATATCCCAGGCATTCAGCCGCTCCAGTTGCTGTTCGTTGCGTTGAAGCAGGTACCCGAGCAACACCTGGTATCTGCGGCACAATTCCTCCAGCTGCGTCAACTGCTGTGCCACAGGCGCATTTTCCGGAAGCGGTGTGAGATCCGGCACCTTCTCTACAGTTACGGGCAGATCGAACAGAGAAGCCATACTATCGGTGTGTTGCTCAGCCTCCTTTTGGCAGGCTTCATACTTAGTCAGCCAGCCCTCTTCCCGGCAGTTAGTCAAAGAACAGACATACTGCAACGCCTGTTGTTTCTTTCCGGCAAGCAGCTTTTCCTGTTCCTGTTTCTGTTTGTTAACCTCTTCCCAGGAACGCAAGGCCTCCGTATGGTTTTTCTTCAGTTCACCCAGACGCACGTCTAATTCACGGGCCTTGCGCAGGTCCGGTTCCAGGGCCGCGCACTGCTCCCGGAAACGTTGCATACCCTGTTCATGCACCTGTAATTGCTCCTGTATGTTCCGCAAACGCTCCTGCTCCTGTTCCTCGTCTCTCTTCCGTAAGGCCCTTATCTCCGTCTGCTCTTTCAGCAAACGAAGGTCTTTCAGATGTTCTTTCCACCCCTCCAGCACACGGCGTATCTCCGCACATTTTTTCTTCCCTATCTCCTGCTCCTGCCTGAGCCGGGTGATCTCCTCTTCGGGCCATACCTCCATCTGTCGAAGACCCTCTCTGAGATGCTTCCACTCTTCATCGGCCACCTTACTGCGCTGATAGATCTCCCGGGAGATGGCCGAGTAGATCTCCGTACCCGTCAGCTTCTCCAGCAATTCGGCTTTGGCCGACTCACGCGACTTGAGAAAAGTGGCAAAATCGTTTTGTGCCAGCAATACCGTGCGGGTAAATTGTTCATAGGTAAGCCCCGTCAGGCGGGTGAGCTGCGCGAGCAACTCGGTTTTTGTACCCTGCAATTCAGTCTCTGTCTCCAGGTTGATCACTTTTAACTCCTGTGGTCGCAATGAACCAGTGGGTTTGCTACGCGAACGACGCACCATCCAGCGCGAACGGTGCCTCTCTCCCGTTACTCCCTGAAAATCGACTTCGGCATATCCTTCTCCTGTGCCCCTGCGCAGGATATTCTTTACATCGGATTGGTTGATCTGGTTGTCTCCCACATCCCTGAGCATCAGATTTTCCCCGCCAGTGGCAAAACGTGGAGCACGGTCGTACAGCGCCAGACAAAGAGCATCCAGCAGTGTAGACTTCCCCGCGCCTGTAGCACCGGATATGGCAAAGATGCCCGCGGAGTGAAGGGGCTCGGCAGTGAAGTCAATCTCAAACTCTCCTTCGATGGAGGCTAAGTTTTTGAGTCGGATGGCAAGTATCTTCATGAAGTAGTTTTTCGGAGGATAAGGATGGGTTTATATAAGGTTGCATAAAGCAGGCTCCGCTACCGGGAAGCAGCCGGACCGGCAGCCATGACGGCAGAGCAAACTTCCTGAAACAGGTGGGTCAATTCTTCGGGCATATCGCCGTTGTAGCTTCTCTCAAAAGCCAGCCGGGCAATCTCCAGGGGCGACATCTGCTGCAACCCCATGCTGATGGTCTGCTCCTCCTGCATCTCCTGACGCACCGTATGATGATACATCGGTACGATACGTGCCAGACGTACATTCTTATCCGCCACTGCCTCTTCGATACGCTGTTTGAGCATCGGCTCAGGCTCACTGAGCAGGATTTTCACCTCTAAATAGGGTGCCGGATCGGGTTGTATCTCCAATGCGTGAAGCTGGGCCAGCACCTCTCCGGGAACCTCGGCTTTTCCGGAAGGAATACTCAGCAGTCCTACCAGTGGCAGATACTCTTTCTGCTCTATAGAGAGCAGTTCGCCCCGGTCAATAGTAACCAATACAGCACCGTGACGGTAGTTGCGCTCTGCAAATGACATAGGCAGGGGACTTCCCGCGTAGCGGATATTCTCGCGCCCGGATACCCGTTGCGACTTGTGGATATGTCCCAGGGCCATGTATACAATGGACGGGGGAAATGCTTCCGGAGAGACGCATTCAAGTCCTCCGATCACAGTACGCTCGCTATGGTCTTTCTCAGCGATTTCCGACCCGGTAGCCTGCAGATGCCCCAGAGCGATAATGGCCTGACCGGGTTGTTTGCACCGGATGGCCCGCTGGAGTATCTGGTTATACAACGCCTTTACCCCCGCGGCATAGGGATTGCCCGCTGTGTCTACTGCCGGATAGTCGCCCTGCCGTAGGAAAGGGACCGCCAGACAAAGTACTTCTGCTTCTCCCTGACTGTTGCAAAGTTCTACAATCATATCTTCGTAGTCGATCTCTCCCTCTTTCTTACGCACTACTCCTTTGATCGCCGTACGCATCTCCTGCAACAGAGGAAGCGGGGCCTCCAGGCGGGCAGCGGAATCGTGATTGCCGGCAATCACCACCAATTGCAGGGTAGGATTTTCCCGGGTGACACGACTGATGAACCGGTAGAACATCCGCTGTGCGGCAGCAGACGGGTTGGAGACATCATAGACATCCCCAGCAACCACCAGTACATCTACCTGTTCCGACCGGAGGCATCCGGCCAGCCAGTCGAGAAAGTGCTCGTGCTCCTCTGTGCGTTCGTAACCAAAAAAAGTTTGTCCCAGGTGCCAGTCTGAAGTATGTAAGATCCGGATCATAGGTATATGTTATGCTAAGAATATAAAATGCGCCTCAGCATAGCTGAAGTAAACTTCGCTCTGCGTTCGGCTTTCACTATATTTAAATAATATAGGATGCGCCTCAGCATAGCTGAAGTAAACTTCGCTCTGCGTTCGGCTTTCACTATATTTGGAACAAAGTTAATAATTATTTATGGCAGGCATATTATTTTCATTATTTTTGCGATAGGTTTTATCGGCTCTTCCGCAGGCGCGGAATGAAAAACACCGGACAGCAAAAAGACTCTGCGAGTGTGTAACTCATGGATAGGCAAACGACAAGGCTCAACACGCTAACAAGGGAAATTTGCATCAAACAAGACACATACCAACAAATAACGGAACAGGAACCCTATCACACTCAGATCTTATGAAAATACTTTATTATATCTATCAGATCTTTATCGCATTGCCCATATTACTGGTGCTGACTCTCCTGACAGCCCTGGTCACTATCCTCGGCTCTTTGCTGGGTGGTGCTCATTTCTGGGGATATTATCCGGGAAAGATCTGGTCACAACTGATCTGTATCCTCTTGCTGATCCCGGTAGAAGTGCACGGTCGTGAGAAGGTGTGCAGGAAAACATCGTATGTATTCGTACCCAATCATCAGGGGGCATTCGATATTTTTCTGATATATGGCTATCTGGGTCGCAACTTCAAATGGATGATGAAAAAGAGCCTGTGCCATATCCCGTTTGTAGGCAAAGCCTGCGAAAGCGCCGGACATATTTTTGTAGACCGTTCGGGCCCGAAAAAAGTATTGCAGACCATCAGGCAGGCTAAAGAATCTCTGACAGACGGGGTCTCATTGGTCGTCTTTCCCGAAGGGGCACGTACGTTTACCGGACATATGGGATACTTCAAGAAAGGAGCTTTCCAGCTGGCTGATGATCTGCAACTGGCGGTGGTACCGGTGACGATAGACGGTTCGTTCGAGATACTTCCCCGTACCGGCAAATGGATACACCGGCACCGGATGATCCTGACGATACACGATCCCATTCCTCCCCAGGGAAAAGGTATGGAAAATATAAAAGCAACCCTGGCAGAGGCCTATCAGGTAGTGGAAAGCGCGCTACCGGAAGAGTACAAAGGAATGGTGAAGAACCCGGACCAATAGATTTACGATATACTGATGTACAATGTACGATTTATATTACACATATTCTAATGTCCAATCCACTGTAGAGACGCACGGCGTGCGTCTCAGCATGCCGAGTGGAAATAGGAACCGGATCAGAATATGTGCCGGATGGAGTTTTATGTCGGATATATATTAGGAATATACACCCAACAGGATGGGCATAATACATAGAACAGGAAATATATACATCACGGAGATACACGCTTCCGGGTTGGACGTACACCGCGGAGACGCACGCCGTGCGTCTCCTACAAGCGGATGACTACATCAAGTTTATTGTAATTTAAATCGTACATCGTACATCAGTACATCGTAAATCTCTTAATATACCAGCTTCACATTATCCACCCAGAACGAATTGCCGGGCGAACCGATATACGCTCCTCCGTGACTGGAGGCAAACTGTATAAAAAGATGGGTAGGCTCTTCGTCCTCATCGGCCCAATCGACTTCCTGGATGGGTACGCTGTTGCCTTTGCTGTTGATAGCATAGCGCTCCTCATCCTGGATACGCATATAACCGGGCTGATAGGAAGGATGTCCGGTGATGTCTCCGTACAGGATCTCATAGGTAGCATCGTTCGTCCAATCGGTAGACTGTGAATAGCGTACCATCAGGGTACCTACCCGCTTGGCATAGATATTTCCTTTCGCATCTTCCCAATGTTTCTGAAGCAAGACAGTAACACAGGGCAGATCTTTTCCTTCTATGGTAGTTGTCTTACCAAATCCGGTAGAACGGATCCGGTTCTCCTCTCCGGACATCTGTACCTTATAGTCGAACCGGATGGCGTTAGGCTTTCTGGTAAAAGGAATACCGGAGTTGAGCATCTTCTGCGGGTTCTTGGTACCCCGGATGGGTTCGATCATCGTACCCAGGAAGATAGATCCGGCAGCCAGTACCGTAATATCTACCAGGCCCAGAACCTTCACACTTTCCATGCGGGTGTCCATACGCGCGCAGAAGCCACTTCCCCTGGCTTCCGGAAACACAGACGTATTGGTCTTGACCACTCCGGATACTTTGGCAAGCACATTGGAAGTAGCCCAGGGAGATCCTCCCTGATTGACGTAAGGTTCGGCACCGGTGATGGTCCTGGTAGGCCCGATGGCATATACCTGCTTGGTATTGCCACCGATTACGGCAGACTCCTTGATCTCACGGGTGATCCACTGATCCATATCTCCGTAAGAGATGAGTTCTACCTTTTCCTGCGCAAAGGCAGCAAAAGAACAAACCAGACCTGTGATAAGTAGATAATTACGACGATTTATCCTTGGATTCATAGCAAATGATTGTTTCTGTATTACAACTGATAATCCCAATCCCTGAGCGCAAAGTCCCAGTTTTCCTGTACCAGCCTGACGGTGCGCTCGTCGTACTGGTATTTATTCTTCTTATATCCTTTCTTACCTCCTACATACTTCTCTATGTCAGCACGGGCATCGTTGAACCCGGGAATATCCAGTGTACGGTAGATATGCCCGGTCATTCCCATGGCATCCGCTTCGAAATCTTCGAACTTCACATCGATCAGATTTCCCTCGGGAACAAACTACTTATCGGCCTTGTACTTGTGATACAGTTTGGTATAGATAGAAAGAATATTCTGTTCCATCTCTTCTACAGTGATGTCCTGTAGTTTCAGAGGCTGTATGGTATTGGTAAAGAAGCTACGGGTAGACTCAAATACCGTATACGGATTGCGCATCAGATAGATGAACTTCGCATTGGGAAACATCTTTACCAGCTCCTTCACCCGGCCGGTATGCGGAGGGTTTTTGCTCAGGAACTGTGTCCCTTTGGTATTCCAGAGAGAGATCTTGATGAGTTTCAGGAAAGTCTCCCGGAAAACCTGCAATTCCTCTTCCGTGATATCATCGAAGAGCAGGTATTTATCCGCGTATTCCTGCTGTTTGCGGGGCAGGAACCAGAAATTATAATAGGTACAAGGCCCCATATTGGTGAGCGCAAACTCCTCTTCCTGCGGCAGGTCTACGGCCAGCTCCATATTATCCGTCGGGCGTTTGTCCGGCATCAGCCAGCTCATGTTCTTCTTGAAGAACGGCTGTCCCCACATCATCAGGTGCGGGAAAACGGTCTGATAAGTGGTGTTGTAGCCAAAATGTTTGTCGCAGGAGAACACATTATGTACAAACGTAGTCCCACTGCGCCAATGGCCCAGGATGAACACCGGATCGTGTTCCAGCGGCTTGTCGGCCAGCAGTTTCCGGTAGCGGCTGTCCTGCAAAGGCTTCAAGGTGGAAAGCAGGCGGCATACTGCTTTGGTCAGACGGTACTTGCCCCGGTAGGCCGGATCGATCTCCTGCCCTTTCGTAATATCCCGGAAGGTTTGCCAGTCGGCACCTACCAGCGTATTGATTGGTAATTTGTTGAATTCGAGTAACCCCATATTTCAATATACTCAGCGTGGTGTTTTGTCTATATACTTTATATTATTTCTCTATCTTCACGGCAATGCCCTGACGGGACAGTTCGTTCACAACCTTATCTACTACCTCATACGATTCTTCGGCAATACCCAGTTGCGGCAGATTCAGGACAGGGATGTCTTCATTGTTGCGCATGTCTCCTGCTTCCACCCGATCTATGATCATACCTACGGCGCAGGTATTGTGTGTGATGGGATCGATAAGAACAAACGAACCGGTTGCTTTGTTGCGGCGATAAGGATCGAAAAACAGCTCCTTAGCCGTAGTAAATACCACCCGGCCAATCTCATTGAGTGTGAGCAAAGGCACCTGTGAATGCTCCATGGTATTCACATTTACCTTGTACCTGACAGCATCGATGCGGGTACGGCTCAGGTTGGTGGTCTGTTTGATGAAATAGGATTTGGAAGGATCCATCGCCTCTTCGTCCATCCACACCAGCATCGCTTCGAAGTTGCGATCGCTCAGCGGAAGATTGTCCGGATATACGAGCATCTCGCCACGCGATACATCGATCTCATCTTCCAGCGTCAGTGTAACTGCCTGCGGCGGGAAAGCCTCGTCCAGCTCTCCGTCGTACGTGACAATGCTTTTGATACGTGACGTCTTTCCCGAAGGAAGAGCCATCACTTCCGCTCCTTTGCGTACAATGCCGGAAGCTACCTTACCCGAGAATCCGCGGAAATTGAGATTGGGCCGAAGCACATACTGCACCGGGAAACGGAAATCATCGAAATTGTTGTCGCGGTCGATAGGCACGGTTTCCAGATAATCCAGCAACGATGGGCCGTCGTACCAGGGAGTACGGTCGGAAAGTCCCACCACATTGTCTCCGTCCAGCGCGGAGAGAGGGAAGCAGCGTACGTCCGGGATATCCAGTCCGGCGATAAACTCCTTGTAAGTATCCACGATCTCCCGGAAACGCTCTTCAGAAAAGTCTACCAGGTCCATCTTGTTCACTGCCAGCACCACATGCTTAATTCCTAATAAGGAAACTAAGAAAGTGTGCCGGCGGGTCTGGGTGATCACACCTGTGCGGGCATCTACCAGAATGATGGCCAGGTTGGCGGTAGACCCGCCGGTGATCATGTTGCGGGTATACTGTTCGTGCCCCGGAGTATCGGCGATGATAAACTTGCGGTTGTTGGTAGAGAAATAGCGATAGGCCACGTCGATGGTGATGCCCTGTTCGCGCTCGGCTTTCAAGCCATCGAGCAGTAAGGCATAGTCGATCTTCTCTCCGGCATTCCCCATGCGTTTGCTGTCACGCTCCAACGCGTCCAGCTGGTCTTCATAGATCTTCTTGCTGTCGAAAAGCAGGCGGCCGATCAGTGTCGACTTTCCATCATCTACCGAACCGGCGGTGAGCAAACGGAGCAGATCCTTCTCTTCGTCTTTGTCTAAGAAGGCTTTTATATCTAATTTATTTGTCATGTCTGTAACGTTTTTACTAACTATTCTGTGGAAAATCCGAACAGTTATTTAGAAATAACCCTCTCTTTTCTTCTGTTCCATACTTCCTTCCTGATCGAAATCGATTACACGGGTGGTACGTTCGCTCTTGGTGGTGATCATCATCTCCTCCACGATCTTCTCTATGGTATCCGCTTCGCTCTCAATGGCTCCGGTGAGCGGCCAGCAACCCAGCGTACGGAAACGCACCATCTTCATCCTGATCTTCTGGCGGTACTCTTCCGGCAAGCGGTCGTCATCGGCCATGATGAGGTTGCCGTCCATATTGATCACCGGACGCTCTTTGGCAAAGTAGAGCGGAACGATAGGGATGTTCTCCAAACAGATGTATTGCCAGATATCCAGTTCGGTCCAGTTGCTCAGCGGGAACACACGGATACTCTCTCCTTTGTGTACCCGGGCATTGTAGATGTCCCACAATTCCGGACGCTGGTTCTTGGGGTCCCACTGATGGAATTTGTCACGGAACGAGAAGATCCGCTCCTTGGCGCGGGACTTCTCTTCGTCGCGGCGGGCACCGCCAAAGGCGGCATCAAACTTATGTTTGTCCAGCGCCTGCAACAAGGCCTGGGTCTTCATCAGGTCTGTATGTACCTTGCTGCCGTGGGAGAAGGGACCTACCCCGGCCTCAAACGCCTCTACATTGCTCTCCACGATCAGGTTCCAGCCATGCTCCCGGGTATAAGATTCACGGAAGTCGATCATCTCTCTGAACTTCCATTTAGAATTAATATGCATCAGGGGGAAAGGTACTTTTCCGGGATAAAAGGCTTTCTCGGCGAGGCGTACCATCACCGATGAATCTTTTCCGATGCTGTAGAGCATCTCCGGATTCTCAAACTCCGCCGCCACCTCGCGGATGATATGGATCGCCTCTGCTTCGAGGGCTTTCAGGTGGCTCAGTTTATATTCTGGGGTCATGTTGCGACTATTTGATTGTTTTTGTTTCAGTAGGTCGGATCTCTACCCGGGGCAGGATCAGTTGAAGCAACTGCCCGACGGACTCTTCCAGGTTCAACCGGGAAGTATCCAGTGACAGATTGGGATGCGCAGGTACTTCGAAGGGCGCGGAGATGCCGGTAAACTCCCGGATCTCTCCCCGGCGTGCTTTGGCATACAAGCCTTTCACATCGCGACGCTCACACTCTTCCAGCGGAGTACTGACATACACTTCCAGAAAGTCTTCTTTTCCAATGATGGAAGCGGCCATCTCCCGGATGTCGTTGTTGGGACTGATGAACGCGGCAATGGTAATGATGCCCGTATCGATAAACAAACGGGATACTTCGGCAATGCGACGGATATTCTCTACCCGGTCTTCTTCGGAAAACCCGAGGTTGTTGTTGATGCCGGTGCGGATGTTGTCTCCGTCCAGGATGCGGCACAGCAGCCCCCGCTTGTGCAATTCTCTTTCTAATGCCAGGGCAATGGTGCTCTTGCCGGAACCACTGAGTCCGGTGAACCACACCATCAGGCTACGTTGTCCCAGTAACTCTTCTTTGTGACCGCGGCACAGCATCCGGTCGAAAACGGGATATATTTCTCTGTTTGAACTCATACGTATAAGATAGCAAATTTTATTTTCAGAAGGGCCAGATCAGCGGGATCAGGAATACCGAAAGCAGAAAAGCAAGGATATTCAAGGGCAATCCGACCTTTACATAATCGGTGAATTTATAATTTCCCACCCCTTGTACGATCAGGTTGGTCTGGTATCCGATCGGTGTGGAGAAGCTGGCAGAAGCTGCCATACAGATCACCACAAAGAAAGGCCGGGGATCTACTCCCAACTGAGCCGACAGGGACAAAGCCAACGGAAAAGCCAATGCCGCGGCCGCGTTGTTGGTAATCAGTTCGGTAAATAAATTAGTAATGATAAACAGGACGGCCAGCAAAGCGTGCGGACCGTACCGATCACTCAAATCAATGATAAAACCGGCCACCAGATCCGCGACACCAGAATTGACCATGGCTTTACTGATGGCAAAGGCACAGGCAATGGTGATCAGGATATCCCAGGAGATGTATTTGGTATATTTACGGGCCGGGAATATTTTGGTCCAGGCCATGATAATGGTAGTGATACATACAAAGAAGAACATATCCAGCTGGATAGTAGGAAACAGTTCTTTGGTCACAGGAAGTTCACCTACCGTAGCTCCGGTGATCATCAATACCAACAGGGTCAGTGCGAACCATTTTTTACGTTTATCGGGAACCGGCTCGGAATCCTGGCCATTGGCCAGCATCATGAACACAGATGATTCTCCCCAGGCTGGAATAAATGTATCGTCAGCCATCACCACCAGGGTATCCCCTTCGCGCAGTCTGATGTCGTTCAGATCTCCTTCCAGGATCTTACCGTTGCGTCGGATCTCCTTCACTTCTACTCCGTAATGACGTTTGAAGTCAAACTCTCCCAAAGTTTTGTTGATGCCTGGAAAACGCGCGGCCAGCACCGCTTCTACCCGATGCAATCCCTGCTGCTCTTCCCGGTCTTCCTCTTCCGGACTGATTGTCTCTTCGCGCTTATCAGGAAGTAACCGGGAAGAGAAGAACCAGAGATAGAGAATACCTGCTACAGCAATAAAGATACCGACCTTTCCCAGTTCAAACATACTGAATCCCTGATAACCCGCATCTATCACCATTCCATGAACAACCAGATTGGTAGAAGTACCGATCAGTGTACAGATCCCTCCCAGGATAGTCACATAGGACAATGGGATCAGGAATTTGGTAGCAGGAAGTTTCACCTTCTCCGCCCACCGTTTGATAATGGGGGCAAATATCACTACTACAGGTGTGTTGTTCAGAAAAGCCGAAATGAAAGCAATGGCAGGAAGCATACGTACCTGGGCTTTTAGAACCGACGTTTTTCCCTGAGGCAACAGTCTTTTTATGATCTGCCCCAGTGCTCCGGACTGACGTACACCTTCACTCACTAAAAAAGCAGAGCCACCGTAATCATGCCTTTGTTGCTGAAACCCTCCAGCATCTCCCGGGGAGAAAGTATACCGGCACAAAGAAAAAGTACTACCACAGTAAAAAGTACCATTCCCGGGCGCATCTTATCCCATACCAAAGCAGCCACCATACCGACCAGGCAAAGAAAGACAAAGCTTATATCAAATGTCATATTTTTGTGTATTTCTGATGTATACTTGTTAGATTCAGCACCGTCGGCTCTTACCGCCGGGGTTCTGTAATGAACCAGGGATTAAGCAGTGCTTCTTTATTATATGAAAGAGGTAAAGAGGTACCCGCCTGGTAGATCTCTGCTCCGGCTGCCCTTGCTATGGCATGTCCGGCAGCTGTATCCCACTCCATCGTCGGAGCAAAACGCGGATATACATCTGCCCTACCTTCGGCAACCAGACATATCTTCAAAGAACTACCGCTGGATATGAGTTGTATATCAGGATGAGTCTCTTTCAACTTCTGTATGTAGTCTTCTGTTTCCGGAGTCAGATGAGAACGCGAAGCCACCACAACAAATTTACTCCTCTCTTCCCGGACCGGCAGAGAGAATGAGCACGAAACTAATTGCTCCCAACTGATATCCGGTCCCGGATCTTTCACATCTGTCATTTTATAGGCTCCGAGACCTTCTCCGGCAAAGTAAAGTTCACCCTTTACAGGTACATAGATCACTCCGGCCACAGGTACGCCTTTGCAGACCAGAGCGATGTTGACCGTAAACTCTCCATTGCGTTTGATAAACTCTTTGGTACCATCCAGCGGATCTACAATCCACAACGTATCCCAACCCTTCCGTACAGAATAGTCTATGTGACTGCCCTCTTCACTCAGGACAGGATAAGGGGTTTGTTCCAGAAAAGAAGTGATGATCTGATGCGCGCTGCGGTCGGCTATGGTCAGAGGAGAATGATCTGCCTTTTTCTCCACCTGAAAGTCGGCCTCAGGATCATTGTAAACGGATAAGATCTCTTTACCCGCGGCAAGAGCTGCCCGCAGGGCAACCAAAATATACACTGGATCCATAGATGCTGAACTATTGAAAAGTTTCCCCGGTTTTATACCTTACTTCTGTAAGAAACGCAAATGTAAAAACTATTTTGAGGCAACAAGTTTCTGGATGGTTAAAAATAACTTAATTTAAGGCTCTTCCCTGGAAAAGCTGTGCAAATTTCGCCTGTTTCTTTATCCGGACTGATATGCGGGTGCTTTTTTCTTTTTTAAAACAGTCGATAGATTTCATTAAACAGACAACCAGACCCACAGCAAACGGTGTAGAGACTCATAGCTATGTCTGAAGAAAGAGGAGAAATAAACTCAAAGAGAGCGAAAAAAAGAAGGAACAACTCTTACAAACAGAAGTTCATCCTTCATTGTATTAGGAATGCGGCATCCTGTATAGGAGCACGCCTCTGTGTTGGACGTACACCTGTAGACGAAATAAGAGAAACACATGTTGCGGATATACTTATAAATAGTATACTGCATCTCTACAGGATAAAAGAAACAGAATACATACCGTGGTGGATCAGGAACACTTATCAGATTGTATATGGAGTCGGACATAGATATAGTCCACACAACAAAACCGATATATGTAAAATATAAAAGTGTTAAGTTATTTCCGCGAAAAGAAGAACAAAAAAAGGTTTCTTCTTGTGACAGGAAGAAACCTTTCCGTATGGGACAACCCAATGATCAGAATACCCGATAGAGCAACCAGGCACCCTGGAAATCCGAACGCCCGGGATATTTATTCTTAAAAGCATCGCGGGCACGGGCAGCCTCATTGTAATCGGTGTACGTAGAGACGATCACACGGTACATGGCCGCTTCGGCATTAAAAGCGATGGTAGGATTGTAGCCTTCTTTTACAAGGAAATCTTTCAATCCTTCGGCATTTGCCTTCAGTCCAAAGCTACCGCAGACCACACTGTAATCTTTCAATGTATCAGAACCGGATACCACGGTTACTTTCTCTTCACGTACACCAGCCGCTACATTTTCTGTTTTCACTTCAATAGGCGCAGGCGGAGGAGTCACTACAGGAGTCACATCCACAGGTTCAGTCACCTGTACCTCTTCCGCTTCCTGTTGTTTGGCCTGTTCGTACGCTTTCTTGTAAGCACTCTCGCTTGACTTACACGAAGTAAAAGCCACTATCATAACCAGCCCTGTTCCCAATACCAGTAATTTTTTCATAATCTATATTTTTAATTGGTGATTTCCGTTGCTAATATTTCCTGAATACAGAGACTGTATCCTTGTAATTCAACTCCATGGCTTTGCGGGTGAGCCGGACCAGATCAAAGGTACGACTCCCTTCTTCCCAACCGATGTATTTGTCATACACACTACCGGTAGCCTGTTCCGGTAGCAAAATAAAGGAGATTTTATCATCCGACAAAATATATTTCCCTAAATAATTGTAGTAGTTACCATCCGAATGAAGGCAGGTGACAGATAAACTACCCCCTTTCATATTAAAGAAAATACTATCTACCTTTTGTTCACCGCCATCTGGAAATTCATATTTTCTCAATTGCCACTTGTTCACAAGCCTGTGTTTGTCATCGGTACATGATCCAAACAACCCACAGACCATTACAGATATAAATACATATATAATCAGCTTCTTCATGTTCCTTTTTTATCAGCGTAGCAAGTCCCTCTGAAAACTCAGGTCCTTCTGCAAAGTTTCGCTCCTCACACAACAGCCCGGCTGCCCGTCTTATCTTTCTTATTCTTTCCGGAAACGCGGCTACTTGCCCGGCGCAAAATTAAAACTTATCTGCCATCTTACACTCATTTACACAATTAAATAAGATTAAACACTTGTGAAAACTGTGCCAAAGTACATAAAATCTGTTTTATTCAGGGTACACATCCGGTTCAGTGCCGGATATAAAGGGGAATATGTAAACAAAACTTTATAGGTATAAAAAATGTTATATCCTGAGAACAAGATTACAAAAAAATGTTAGTTTTGTAGTATTATCATTTTAAAAATCAATAAGGTTATGAGAGCATTGAATGTATTAGCTGCTTTCCTGGGTGGTGCGGCCATAGGCGCAGCCTTCGGAGTATTGTTTGCTCCTGAAAAAGGAGAAGACACACGTAGTAAAATCGCTGAAATCCTGCGTAAAAAAGGGATCCGGCTGAACCGGGATGAAATAGAAGACCTGGTAGATGAGATCGCCGCGGAGATCAAAGGCGAAGCAGATTAAAAAAAGAATTATAAAACAGAGTAATCATGTTCAATAGTGATAAGACCGTAGATAATTTTCAGCAATTGTTCCAGGAAGTAAAATCGTATGTAGAACTACAGAAAGAATATACCAAACTGGAACTGACAGAAAAAATAGCCATATTATTCTCCACCTTACTGATGGTGGCGGTACTTTTTATTCTCGGAGTGATTGCTCTGTTTTATCTGATGTTTACCATTGTGTACATACTGGAACCTTATGTAGGTGGGCTGAAATATAGTTTCGGTATCATCACGGGAATAAATCTGCTGCTTATAGCTTTAGTGGTGATCTTCCGCCGTCAGTGGATCGTAACCCCTACGGTAAACTTCCTTGCCAAATTGTTTTTTAAAAAAGAATCTAACCTATAGTATATGGAAACGAAAAAGAAACCTTTGCACGAGTTGCCACATATCACACTGGATGATATTGCGCAGCGTAAACAGGATGTGCTGGCCGCGATCCGTCTGAAGCATATGGCCATCGGAGATTCGGCCCAGCGATTGGTATCTCCATATACGAAATCCACCGCGGAAAATAAATCCCTCCTTCAGACCTTCAACAAAGGATTCCTCATTTTTGATGGTGTAGTAGTAGGGATGAAAATGATCAACAGGATCAGAAAAATGTTCCGTCGCTGATAGATAGGCAGAAACAGAAAGGTTGGTTCAACGATCTTATATAGAAAATTACCGGACAACCGCTCCACAGGTTATCCGGCTTTTTTATATCCATATCCAGGTCATCACCGGTCAGACATAAGTCTCCAGAAGTTTCACGTGCCCATCCGGCTGTATACAGACAGATTGCGTAGTGGCAGGCAGCAGTACAGTTTCTCCCGCCTGAAGACCTATTTCATATTTCTGATCATCCGTGATCTTACAACTACCCTCCACACAAATGAATATAACAAAAGAGTCCAGTTCCGAATAGTCACAGGAGATCTCTTCTGTCATCTCATACAAAGAAGTGGTAAAGTACGGACAGGCAACCAGCTCTACCGGCTCGTTGGCAACCGGTTCGTAAAGCGTACGATAGTCATCCAATACTTCATAATGGATCGCTTCGCGTGCCAGTTCGGTATGCAATTCGCGTTTGTGTCCCTTATCGTCCTTGCGGTTGAAATCATATATCCTGTAGGTAATATCGGAAGTCTGCTGGATCTCAGCGATGAGACATCCCGCTCCGATGCTGTGTATACGTCCGGCCGGAAGAAAAAACACATCTCCGGGGTGCACCTCATACTCCTGCAACACCTCGGGCAATGTATCGTTATACACTCTTTCTTTATACTCTTTAGGGGTGACCTCCTGCGAAAATCCGGAACGCAGCTTTGCTCCCGGATCCGCGCCGATCACATACCACATTTCGGTCTTCCCTATAGAGTTGTGACGTTTATGCGCCAGGATGTCATCCGGATGTACCTGAATAGAAAGATCTTGTCTGGCATCGATAAACTTAATGAGTAAGGGGAACTTGTTGCGAAAACGCACGTAATTGCTCTCTCCGACCAATTCCTCTTTGTACCTTCCTACCATTTCGGAAAGAGTGGCCCCTTTGTCAGGTCCGTTAGCTACTACAGATTCACTATTTTCCACATCAGAGATCTCCCAGCTCTCACCCACTTTCGTCACAGTTGCGTCCAGATGTTTGAATGGAATAATTTTGTCTCCTCCCCACAGGAGTTGCTTCAAAATAGGTTCAAATTTCAACGGATACATGATTTTTAGTATTTAAAAAAGGTTTCCAGTGCTACGGTTCACATTCGTCAGACAAACTTACGATTTTTTTTTTAAAAATTGCATCAAACTCTTCTTTTTTTATAAAAAGAGAGTGCGAAAATCACCGTTTGTTCGTTACAAACACAGTTTTGCACAAAAGGCTAAAGTTTCCTAACCCCCCTCCAAGTTTTGTGGTTAATAATTTGGGAGTACCGAAGAATTTGATTTTATTTGCATGAATTTAAAATCATACCAGACATGTTAAACACATTCTCTACAGAAGGAAATCAAAGCGGTCTCAACCGGATAGATTTTCAGAAAACCCTGAACGAGAAACAAACCGACCTGTTTATCCTAAGGAATAAAAAAGGTATGGAAGTTGCCGTAACTAATTACGGATGTGCCATACTTTCCATGATGCTTCCGGATCAGCAGGGACAATATGCCAACGTAATTCTGGGGCACGATTCTATTGACCACGTGATAAACAGTCCGGAACCTTTTCTGAGTACCACCATCGGCCGGTACGGCAACCGGATAGCCAAAGGGCGTTTCACGTTGTTCGGTGAACCGCATGAACTGACGATCAACAACGGTCCCAATTCACTGCACGGAGGCCCTACCGGATTTCACGCGCGCGTATGGGATGCCCTGCAAATCGACAGAGCTACCGTTCGCTTCAACTACCTTTCCAAAGATGGCGAAGAAGGTTTCCCGGGCAATCTGGAAGTAGAAATGACCTACAGACTGGAAGAAGAAGAGAATGCATTAGTCATTGAATACCGCGCGACCACAGATAAAGCTACCATAGTGAATCTGACCAATCATGCTTTCTTCAATCTGGCAGGTACAGGCAAACCGACTCCCAGCATCGAAGATCATATCATCACCATAGAATCCTCCTTCTATACTCCTATAGATCAAGTATCCATACCTACCGGTGAAATAGCTCCGGTAGCAGGCACTCCTATGGATTTCCGTACTCCACATGCCATAGGCGAACGGATCAACGCAGCCTTCGAACAACTGATCATCGGTGCCGGTTACGACCACTGTTATGTACTGGACAAGACAGAATCCGGAGAACTTTCACTGGCGGCAACCTGCAAAGACCCCAAAAGCGGACGTACCCTGGAAATATATACCACCGAAGCGGGTGTGCAACTCTATACGGGCAACTGGCTCAATGGTTTCGCCGGAGCACACGGCGCTACCTACCCTGCCCGTAGCGGGCTCTGTTTCGAAGCACAGTGTTTTCCGGATACTCCCAACAGATCTTATTTTCCTTCTGCGACTTTATTGCCCGGAGATGAGTATCAGCAGGTTACGATTTACAAATTCGGCGTAGAGAAATAAGGAGTACATACAACTGACCTTTTTATACTAACAATTTTTTTAAATATTATGGTAGAACAAAAATCAAACAACACCGTAGCGATTGTTACGATGATCTTTTTATTTGCGATGATTTCCTTCGTAACCAACCTGGCCGCACCTATCGGAGTGATCTGGAAAAATCAGTTTCAGGATTCCAATACGTTAGGCATGATGGGTAACATGATGAACTTTGCTGCTTATCTATTCATGGGTATACCCGCAGGAAAGTTATTAAGTAAAATCGGATACAAGAAAACAGCATTGATAGCGATCGCGATCGGATTGATCGGGGTATTCATTCAATATCTTTCCGGTGTAGTCGGTGCGACAGGTACGCTGTTTACACTCCCGTTAAACTTTGTGGTATATTTATTGGGTGCATTCATCTGTGGTTTCTGTGTATGTATGCTGAATACAGTAGTAAACCCGATGCTGAACACATTAGGCGGTGGCGGAAACAAAGGAAACCAACTGATCCAGATCGGAGGTTCCTTCAATTCACTGGCCGGAACCCTTACTCCGATGGTAGTAGGTGCACTGATCGGCCAAATTACAGTGAACACAGCGATTTCAGATGTCAATCTGGCATTGTTTATCGCTATGGGAGTATTTGCAGTAGCCTTTGCTATCCTTTCCATGGTTCCCATACCTGAGCCCCATCTTAAAAAAGAAACACCCACTCAACATACAATCAAAGACAAATACAGCGCATGGAATTTCCGTCATTTCGTTTTAGGAACAGTGGGTATATTCGTATACGTAGGAATTGAAATCGGTATTCCCGGAACATTGAACTTCTTTCTATCAGACACCACAGCAAAAGGAGGAGGTCTGGATCCTGCAAACGCAGCAGCAATCGGCGGATTCGTCGCAGGTACTTACTGGTTCCTGATGTTAGTAGGCCGTTTTGTAGGGGGTGCCATCGCGGGTAAGGTTTCCAGCAAAACCATGTTGACCGCCGCCTCCGGAATAGGAATGTTGTTAGTAATAGCTGCCATTGTTTCATCGGTTGCCACCAAGGTATCCATGCCTGTATTTACAGGATCAGGTTTTGAAATGACTCAGGTACCTCTCAGTGCTTTACTCCTGGTTCTCTGCGGATTATGTACTTCTATTATGTGGGGAGGGATTTTCAATCTGGCAGTAGAAGGATTAGGGAAATACGTAGCGGCCGCTTCCGGTATCTTTATGATGATGGTAGTGGGTGGAGGTATTCTACCCCTTGTCCAGAATAGTGTAGCAGACTCATTGGGCTATATGACCAGTTACTGGGTTATCTTCGCAGGATTAGCCTATTTGCTCTACTATGCTCTTATCGGATCTAAGAACGTAAACAAAGATATCCCTGTTGAATAAAGAGATACCATAACCGAACTTTTTAATACCAGAAAACTCATGGAAATAGAACATGTCAGAAGCCGTTTCATCAAACATTTCGACGGCACCACAGGATATATATATGCTTCACCGGGACGCGTCAATCTGATCGGTGAACATACAGACTACAACGGCGGATTTGTTTTCCCAGGCGCAGTAGACAAAGGCATTATTGCAGAGATCAAGCCTAATGGAACAAACAAAGTACGTGCGTATTCTATCGATTTGAAAGATAAGATAGAATTTGGGTTGAATGAAGAAGACAAGCCACGTACAAGTTGGGCTAAATATATTTTTGGCGTATGCCGCGAAATGATTAAACGAGGAGTACACGTACAAGGTTTTGATACAGCATTTGCCGGCGATGTACCTCTTGGGGCAGGTATGTCATCATCTGCTGCGTTGGAAAGCACGTATGCTTTTGCTTTGAACGAACTTTTCGGTGATAACAAAATAGACAAATTCGAACTGGCGAAAGTTGGTCAGGCTACAGAGCACAACTATGTAGGTGTGAATTGTGGCATTATGGACCAGTTTGCTTCTGTATTCGGGAAAGCTGGTAGCTTGATTCGCCTGGATTGCCGTTCGTTGGAATATCAATATTTCCCATTCGATCCGCAAGGTTATCGTTTAGTATTGGTTGATTCGGTGGTGAAGCACGAGTTGGCTTCTTCTGCATATAATAAGCGTCGCCAGTCGTGTGAAAATGTAGTAGCTGAGATACAGAAGAAACATCCGCATGTAGAATTCCTTCGGGATGTAACTATGCCTATGCTTGAAGAGGTAAAAAACGATGTGTGTGCTGAAGACTACATGCGTTCAAAGTATGTTATTGAAGAGATCCAACGCGTACTTGACGTTTGCGACGCACTTGAAGTGGGTGATTACGAAACTGTGGGTCAAAAGATGTACGAAACTCACTACGGCATGAGTAAGTTTTATGAAGTGAGTTGTGAAGAGCTTGACTTCCTGAATGATATTGCCAAAGAATGTGGTGTTACCGGTTCACGCGTAATGGGTGGTGGATTCGGTGGATGTACCATTAACCTCGTAAAGGATGAACTGTATGACGACTTCATAGCCAAAGCGAAAGATGCGTTTACTGCTAAATTCGGCAGAAGCCCTAAAGTTTACGATGTAGTCATCTCAGATGGCTCCAGAAAATTAGCATAGCAAATGGCAAGATGTAAAATAAAAAGGGGCTATCCATATTTTTTGGACAGCCCCTCTTTCACAAATAATTAACTATGATAAAACTAAACCAGCGTGTAGCACCTCACTACTGACACCCTTCTATAGTCATTTGGATACGTTTCATTGTGCCATCTTCATTATAATATAATCTATCAATACAGGTTGAGCGGCGGAAGCTCCCGCCGTGTGGATTGATACTACCATTGTGATAAATAAAATACCAATCGCCTTTAAATTCGATGATAGCCTGATGATTGGTATTAGAGTTGCCAGCCAATTCGTTAAGTATGCCTTTATACTCCCACGGTCCTGTAATGTTACGGCTCATGGCATAACATATCTTTTCCGGAAATTCAGAAGCATAAGACAGGTAGTACCATTCACCACGCTTATGTATCCAAGGAGCTTCCGTAAAACATGGAAGATCAACTGCTACAATAGGACCATCCAATTCTATCATATTCTCTTTTAGCCTGGCATAATAACATTGGGTATTTCCCCAATAGAGATAAGCCTGTCCATCATCGTCAATAAATACCGTAGGGTCAATGTCGTCCCAAAAGATTTGAGTGTATTCCGTTGTCATGTCATTAGTAATTAACGCACTACCTCTGGCATCTACAAACGGGCCTATGGGAGAATCGGATACAGCTACTCCAATGGACTTACCGGGAATTGTACCATGCTCTACGGTTACATACCAGTAGAACTTGCCATTGCGTTCAATTACTTGGCTAGCCCAAGCCTCGCCTTTTGCCCAGCTAAAATCTTTAGCTTTTAATGGAACGGGATGCTCTGTCCAGGTTTTCAAATCGGGAGTGGAGAATACACACCACTCATTAATTTGGTAATATTCACTTCCGGGAGGACATTCATCATGTCCCGCATAGAGATATACCTTATCATTGTATACCATCGCGGCCGGGTCGGCTGTATATTTATACTTTACAATGGGGTTTCCTGTATAAACGAATGTAGTGTCATTTTGCGTTAATAGCCCCCCAGAGGCTATTAACGCAACTGAAAACAAACCTAATCTAATACCTTTTATACGATTCATTTGCTTGATTTCTTAAACTTATAAACTGCGAATGTGTGTGGTTCCAGCTCCACGTTCAACACATGGCCTTCGATATCCACTTTTGACTCCTGTGGCACAATGGCCTCAGGGTTCTCAATGGTATTGTCAAGATCCGGATTCGAAGAACGAAGTTTGATACAAACACCATCAGTCAATGTATCTTGTTTCTTTAATCCTGCGAAGTTCAATATAACAGGTTGAACAGTGCCTGAAGTGTTCACTACCTTTACGATAAAGGTGTTATCACTTTCCTCGCAAACCGCACTGGCAAATAGCCCATTTTGTCCTTCAGCACCGGTCACATTCTTCTTATCCATTGTCAGTGTAAGTGTGTGGCTTCCTTTATTCAGCGCATAAAGTTGCTGTACATAATAGCTTACGGTACGAACGCTACTCATATTATCAAACCAGATCATATCCGGCCGCCATTGCCAACCCTCTACATGAGCAAACAGTGGAGCATACGTAGCCATGTGTACGATATCGGCATTCCGTTCCAAACCTGTCATAAACGCGGCTTCCAGCAATGCAGCATTGAAGTGGTTCCATTTCTTTCCTTCACCGTGGCAAGCATATTCGCCAGCAAAGACTTTCGGGCCTTTACGATCATAATTGTCATAACGTGCACCCTGGCTCAGGAACCAGCTTTCCGGACGATAGAAATGTTCGTCTACTAAATCGACTTTCAGTCGTTTCATTTCCGGCCATAAGTAATCGAATTGTTCTCCTTCAGAGTCCGGACCTGAACTACCAATAATATTCATAGTAGGATAAGCCTTGCGAATAGCTTTGATAAAAGGTTCCAGATGCTCAGGGTATTCCGGGCCCCATTGCTCGTTACCGATTCCGATAAACTTAAGATTGAATGGAGCAGGGTGTCCCATATCAGCACGTAATTTACCCCATGTGGTATTCACGTCTCCATTGGCAAATTCAATCAGATCGAGCGCATCTTGTATATAACTATCTAAATCGCAGACAGCCACATGTGCTGAAGCATCTTCATTCTGAAATTGGCAGGATAATCCACAGCTCACTACAGGAAGTGGCTCTGCTCCAATCTCTTCGGACAGTAAGAAGTATTCATAGAATCCCATTCCATAACTTTGGAAATAATCGGGATAGAAACGATGCGGAAAAGTATAGTGCCAACGGTTTTCGTTCAATGGACGGTTCTCTACCGGACCTACAGTTTTCTTCCAGTCGTAGCGGGTTTCCAGGTCGGTTCCTTCAACGATACAACCTCCGGGGAAGCGGAACACACCGGGTTTGATATCGGCCAGGTCTTGTGCCAGATCCTTACGAAGTCCATTCTCGTGTCCTTTCCAGGTATCAACAGGGAAAAGCGAAACATGTTCCAGATCGACTGTTGTTGAAGAATCCAGAAAGATACGAAGCATAGCCTTAGGCTCAGTTGCTCCGGCTTTTAGAATAATCTGATATTTCTTCCAGTCTTTTGAGTCAATCACTAAGTCTTGTTGGGCCAACGTATGAGTTTCGCCCATACTGTTGGGTTTTACTAATTCTACACGTATTTTAGAAGAGGTTCCACCTTCCGGCAGACGAGCCCACACAGAAAAGCGATAATCCGAACCTTCTTTTATTCCCATACCGAAAAATCCCTCATTTTCAAGGCCGGTACGTTTATGTTCATGTCCGGGATCTGCTAAACGAACGTAATGAGGATTGCGCTCAAATGGTCCGTCATTCTGCAATGTTACCTTACCAAAAGTATTCCATCCCATCAGGTTTTGTGGGAACTCGAATGAGCGATTCTTCACCAACTCGGCATATAGTCCGCCATCAGCTCCATAGTTAATATCTTCAAAAAACAACCCATACATCGTTGGTTGTATTTGTGCTCCCAGCTTTTTGGTATGGATTACCATTTCATTAGTCTGCGCACTTAAAACCATCCCAGTAGACAAGGCCAATGCGGCAAATAATGTTTTGTGCATTTTCATGATACTCATTATGTTAATTAATAGATTTTCCTTTTAGAATTTATAGTTATATTCCAGACTAAATTATCTCCTCTGTGAGACTCTGTGTTACTCTGTGGTGAATAATTTATCTAATTCTTTTCCCCC
>Ga0192240_10113_pt1 | contig 43373 bp, 37 predicted proteins | sample Koala_Koa27_H3_FD_131237 | JGI IMG/M metagenome (GOLD analysis project Ga0192240, IMG submission 131237) | Enriched cells from koala feces incubated with labeled cellulose particles, San Francisco Zoo, California, United States - Koala_Koa2-7_H3 ...
ACTATTATTATCTGATCCTTCCCCTCCATGCGATCCAACGTATTTATACACATCCGGAAACTGCCATGGACGATCTCTTTTGTCTGGGGGTCCATTATTTATCGCAAAGTATAAAGAGGAAACTGACACATTCATTGGAGCAGGTGCTTTATTGTTATTACAGAGAGTATGACCAGCTCACGGAAGGACTCAAAACCTGTCTGGATTCCTTAGTGAAAAAAGGCTATACGGATATGGACAGGAAGGATCAGGTCTTTTTTGAAAATACATTCGATGTCAGTGAAATAGTCGCCGATCTCCAAACCTATATCAAGTCAGAAAAAGATACCGGATTCGCAGCGATGGTTCAGGAGTTTGACCGGCTGCGTACGGTGAAGAAGATGTTGGGAGTCTCTTTTCCGGTCCCTGATATGATCCGGAAAATAAAAAAGCTGGAAGGCTATAGAAAAGAGGGAGATGCCCTGGTTCACGTGAAACCGGATATCCTGCTGGACTATATGCAGCATCCTAAGACTAACTATGAAAAAGACCTGTTAGCCTGTTACCTGGGCATCCGTTCCATTCTGGGGAATAAGCAATATGTCTATACTACCAAAGATTTTATTGCCTGCCGGATGATTGGATTCAAATCTCCCGCCCAGGCAGAAAGAAGGATAAAGGATAAGAGACTTCAGCAAGTGTATGAAACCTATTCCAAACGCTACCAGATGGACAAAATATTAAATAGATTAGTCGATAAACGTTTTCTTGTCAAACTGGCGGTTCCTGCACACCGGTGTATCTATTTTTTCCACGCGGCTCACTATAGAAGAGTTGGCGGAAGCAGCTTTTCAGGATATCAAGGCCAGGAGTGAAGCACGCCGGATCACTCAAAGGAAGAAACTGGAAGCTGCTCTGGCAGAGCGACTTTACCAAAAATTAAAAGAGGAAGAAAATAAATAATACAGCCCAACGTACAGCCCAATGTGCAGCCCAACGTACAGCCTAAATATTTATATAATAGGCTTTAAATGAATAATTTGGTTCAATTTTACAGCAGCTATAAATACAGCGGCTTAAAATGACAGCACCGGTAGAAGCACCGTATGCAGCAGCGCATAGGGCGGCATAAATAACTATATATACAATAACCCTACATAAATAACCAAAGAAATAAGAGAGAACATCGTAAAACCCGGTTTTCCAATACGCCTTCGCGCGCCTGGGTTTTTTATTTTTTAAGAATCCTGACACCCTGATTATCTGAAGGAAAGAGTCCCTGTGGAAGAATGTCCGGGTCCGCAGGAAAAGGCGTCCGCCTCCGCACGGATCGTGGTGGGAGTCCGCACGGAAAGGTACCGGTTTTCGTGCGGAGAGCCCTGACGATCCGTGCGGGCGCGGACTAACAGCCGTGGGGAGACTTTCAGATAGCCTTACGGGAGCAGGAAAATAATGGTGGGGAGAGCTAAAAGGTTCCATGGTTTTTTATGGGAAGGATATTCTTTTGCTCGCTTGCTTCTTTACGACCGGTTCCCCCAGATAGTAGATGAGTATACTTACCTGTTCAGGTGTCAGGACTTTGGTTCCTTTTTTCCAGCCGCTTTGCAAAAGATCCTCTTTCAGGTCTTTCCGGACGGAAACCCATCTACTTAGTTTTCTGGTAGCGGAACGGGGATCAATCTCCGGGCTGTAAAGAATGGCTAACTCCTGCCATCCGTAACTTTTGATTGTAAAATAAGTAGTATGCATAAGAAAATATTATTTACTTGGTTATCAGTCAAAAATACAAATTTGTATCTGTTGGAAAAAGCTTTTATTCCACTCTTTTCCACCTGATTCCAAGCCTAAGAACTTCTTCTTTTTTTCTCCGTACAGCAGGGTTGGATAAGCTTGATGGGTGAATAGTGACAAAGAGCGACATAGGACGACATTTGGATGGAAAAGGCTGCTGGCGGATGTATCTTTGTGTAGGGTTGAACGGGAGCAATGGCGCCTTATTTCCCGTTCCCGGATGTGTAATAAAAAATAATTTGGATATGGGACTGAAAGTTCATGTAGTAAAACGAAAAGTCCTGGCCGGGGAAGAAGCCGGACAGGATAAATATTATGGCCAGGTACGCCTGAAAGAGGTAATCCCCCCTGACAAAGATCAGTAAGTGGATCTCTCAGGACACCTCCCTTACGCCAGCGGATGTGGAGATGGTGGTGAATGCACTGGCTGTTGTAGTGGCAGATAATCTGGATAATGGGAATTCAGTCAGTCTGGGTGAATTTGGGACGATGCGTTTGACGGCTGGTAGTAGCGGGGCAGACACACAAGAGGCTTTCCATTGTCGTATGATGCGTAGACCGCGGGTGGTTTTTACCCCGGGAAAGCTGTTTAAGAACGCGATGGAAGATGTGAAGTATGAATGGTTAGCAGTCCGGGTAATAGAAGAACCGGAGGAATGTAATGAGCCACATGCCATCTGATTTTTCATCAGGAAAGCTTTTCATTTTTAATTTAAAATCAAAAGAGTATGTCGTTATCAGTAATTACAGTAAAGAGAAAAGTCCTGGCCGGAGAAGAGGCCGGGCAGGAAAAGTGGTATGGTCAGGTTCGTGTAGGGACGTGCGTACCATTTGAGAAGGTATGTAAACAGGTCGCTCATCATTGTACCCTGACCCATGCGGATGTTGCCGGGGTACTAAAGGAGGTGCTGACCCGTGCGGTGGATACACTGGATGATGGAAATGGAGTTCAATTGGGCCGTTTGGGAAATTTCCGCCTGACGGCCGGTAGTAAGGGAGTAGAGAATGAAGAGGACTTCACGCTCCGGGAGATGAAAGTTCCCCGGGTCCGCTTTTCCCCGGGTAAGATTCTCCGGGATATGATCCGGGATGTCCAGTTCCGGAAGGAGGAGGTGAAGGAGGTAATCAGGAAGGTTCCCTGTGATCTGCCTCATGCGATCTGAATAGTGGAATAAGAATAAAAGCAGACCTTCACAGGCCTGCTTTTACCATTAAATTTAATAATCTATTTTCTGTAAAAATGGGTTTTGGTCTGTTTCTTTCAGGGAGATTCCCGGCCTGTTCAGCATGTCTGTCTGTTTGCAGACCTTAACTAATTTAGCTTAATAGGATCACCTCTTTCTGGTCATTTATAGTGATTCAAAAATCACCGATTAATTCATTTTCTGTTTTTTATTTTCATAATATGAGTAATATATATACTATGACTAATAAAAAAGATCCTTTTAGATAGGCAAATATATTAACTTTTTTGACTTTCCCTATCATTTCTGCCTAAAAAACGAATACCGGAGTTTTCTATTTACCCTCAACCAATTACCTCAACTTCCTCCAGATATTATAACAAATTTAATTAATGAAATCCCATCTGAATAAATGGCTAATTAAAAGGATCTTTTTTAATGGTCTTATAGTGTGTTTGTTAGCTGTCTTTGATGGCTGAAATGCCCGGACTCTCCCTCTGTAAATTCCCTATAAATAGGTATTGTGATCGTTGGCGGTAATCTTTTATTTTGTATCCGGAAACGGAAGGAACAAGAAACATATGCAAAAGCAGAAAGATACGGTAAAGCAGGATATTCTAACAGCAGCAGAAACTATATTTCTACGGAAAGGTTTTGCAGCTACTACGATGCGGGAGATCGCTAAGGAGGCACATGTCGGATTGAGTAATATTTATAATTACTTTCATAATAAAGATGAGATCTACTCTGAATTGCTAAAGCCGTTGTTGAAGTGTTTGTATGCCAAGGTGTATGAGCATGATCCAACCTATACGACTTTGAGAAGTTTCACTGATCAGGAGTACCGCCGGAAAGAGGCACAGGACTATCTCACGATTGCCGCCCGGCACCGCCGGTTGTTGAAGCTGTTGTTGTTTCACTCTCAGGGCTCTTCTTTAGCGGACTTCCGTTAGGCTTATACGGATAAAATGACGGAGGTAGTAAGCGTATTTTTTAAGGGAATGAAGGAAAAATATCCGCAAATCAATATTGAGGTGTCCCGTTTCTTCCTTCACCTGAACACCTCCTGGCTGCTGACGCTGATGGAAGAGTTGATCACTCACCGGATCGGCGAAGAGGAAATGGAGCAGTTCGTGACGGAATATGTCCGCTTTGAAATGGCCGGCTGGCGGGAGTTGCTGGAGATAGAAAGAATGTAATTCCCTTTTCAGGCAGAGGGAAAATACCTATATATGGGGATTGTGGAATGGGGAAATTTGGTTTTTCTTTGTTCTGTCCAATGAAAGGATCAGAATGGAATGAATATACATAGGAAAAGTAAATGGCCGGAGAGGGCTAAAAAGAGATATATTCCTCAGGGAATGAATACAAAAGGGCTTGTGCATGACGCACAGGCCCTTTTTTGACGCTTTTGGTATTTTGTTCGTTTTTGCTTTTCGGGGTTACCTTCCTGTTAGAAATAATTGATTTATACTTAATATAACACTTTATGAATATGGAAAAAGAGAAAAAGAAAACGGGAGTCTCACGGCTTTTTGAGATTGCCGGACAAAAGAAGGGATTACTTGTTTTGTCGGGCGTTTTGTCGGCGGCCAGTGCCTGTTGTATGTTGATCCCCTTTCTGTCGGTTTATCAGATCCTGAAGGAGTTGCTGGAGCATGCCGGGGATTTGCAGTTGGTGGATCGTGCGTGGATGATCCGGTGGGGATGGATCGCATTGGCCGGGGTAGGGTCCGGATTGGTACTTTTGTATGCTTCACTCATGTCATCCCATGTGGCAGCTTTTCGTATTTTGTATGGTTTGCGTATCCGGTTGGCCGGGCATATCGGGAAATTGCCGCTGGGGTATTTGAATAACACCTCTACCGGGGCGATCAAAAAGACGATGGAGGAGAATATTGAGAAAATTGAAACTTTTATTGCCCATACGATCCCGGACCTGGTGAATGTGGGGACTACGGTGGTGGTGATGTTTGTCCTGTTTTTCAGTCTGAATGGTTGGATGGCTGCGGCTTGCCTGTTGGCAATTCTGATAGGGATGGGTAGTCAGGTTACGATGATGATGGGTTCTGTGAGAAATGATCTTCTGCGTCAATATTTTGATATTCAGGAACAGTTGAGTGCTTCTGCGGTTCAGTATGTCCGGGGGATGCCTGTGATCAAGATCTTTGGGCAGAGTGTACATTCTTTCCGTCAGTTTTATAAGGAGATTGAGGGTTATAAGGACTGTGCATTGAAGATGTGTGATTTATATAGTCCCGGCATGATTGCTTTTACTGTGTTGTTGAATTTGGTGGTTACTTTCATTCTTCCGGTTGGACTGTTGATCCTGAGTGGTGATCCGGCGAATCTTGCTTTTGCGGTGGTCTATCTGTTTTTTATTATTCTGGGTCCCGGGGTGACTTCTCCGGTATATAAACTTACTTTCATGGCGCAGAATCTTCAGACTATTGATGAGGGGGTGAACCGCATTGACCGGATCTTTTCGGAGGATCCTGTTCCGGCTCCGGTGATTCCCTGTCTGCCGGATGGCTATGACATTACGTTTGAGGGAGTCAGCTTTGCCTATGAGAATCGTCAGCAGGCTACCCGCACGCAGGCATTGACGGATATTAGTTTCACAGCGAAGGCCGGAGAGATCACTGCGCTGGTGGGTCCTTCCGGAAGTGGTAAGTCTACGGTCGCAAACCTGATTCCCCGTTTCTGGGATATCAGTGAGGGAACAATCCGTATCGGTGGTGTAGATGTGAAGAGTATCGAGGAAAAGCGGCTGATGGAGATGGTGTCGTTTGTCTTTCAGCAGTCCTTTCTCTTTTTTTGATACCCTCTATGAGAATATCCGGGTGGGCCATCCGGAGGCTACCCGTGAGGAGGTTATTGCGGCCGCCCGTGCAGCTCAGTGTGATGATTTTATCGGTCGTTTGCCGGATGGGTATAATACGCTGATCGGTGAAGGAGGGGTGTATTTGTCGGGAGGTGAGGAACAGCGGGTTTCTGTGGCCCGGGCTATCCTGAAGAATGCTCCGGTTCTGGTGCTGGATGAGGCTACTGCGTTTGCTGATCCGGAGAATGAATATAAGATGCAGCAGGCTATCCGGGAATTGATTAAGGGTAAAACGGTGATCATCATCGCCCATCGTCTTTCTTCGATTGCTTCTGCGGATAAAATCATTGTCCTGAAAGAGGGGCAGGTCGCTCAGGAAGGGACGCATGCAGTACTGAGCCGGACAGAGGGAGTTTATAAGAATATGTGGGATGCTTATACGGATGCATTTCAGTGGACATTAACAAGATAAGACAGATTTAAGATGAAAGAAATAAGAAATATTACGACCGGACAGACTCACCGTTTATATAAGCCGGTGGGCTTTACGATGTTGGCTAACCTGATCAATATCGTCCCGTTTATGTTGTCAATTGAGGCTGTGCAGGTGATTTTCCGGGCTTTTGACGGGAGTGGTGCGGGGTTGGATACACAGCGGCTTTGGATTCTGGTGGGTATTCTGGTGGCTTATATAGTGGTGATGGTACTGGGTGAACGGATGGCCTACCGCCACAATTTCCGGGGAGCGTATGAACTGAGTGCGGATGGCCGGGTGAGTCTGGCGGAACATCTTCGCAAATTATCTTTAGGTTATCTTTCGAGACGGGACCCGGGGGATATCTCTTCGATGCTGATCACTGATTTTGCGATGACCGAGACGGGGATATCCCATCATTTGCCTCAGTTGATGGGGGCGTTGGTCATGCCGTTCCTTGCTTTTTTAGGGTTGCTGTGGATTGATTGGCGGATGGCCCTGGCGATGTTTATTGCTTTGCCTTTTGCTTTGTTGGTGTTGGTGGTGAGTAATAGGGTGCAGGATACCCTGAGCGAGCGGCAGATCATGGCTAAGATCCATGCGGGTAGCCGTATGGAGGAGTATTTGCAGGGCATTCGGGAGATGAAGGCTTATAATCTGGTGGGGGAGCGGTTTGACCGTCTCCGGAATGCTTTTGATGAGTTGAGGAAGGCGAGTATCCGGCAGGAGGCGTTGATGGGACCGTTTATTTTATTTTCTATTACCCTGATCCGGTTGGGATTGACTTTAATGATCCTGACAGGTATCTATTTATTGTTGGGGGGACAACTTTCCCTGATGGTTTTTGTCATGTTCCTGATCATCGGTTCGCGTATTTTTGATCCTCTGACCAGTGCGCTGACTAATTTTGCGGAGTTCCGTTATTTTTCGATTGCGGGGGGACGTATTCTGAGCCTCCTGAAAGAGCCGGAAATGACCGGAAACCGGGAAGCTCCGGAATCAGGGGATATTGTACTGGAACATGTTTCGTTTGGGTACCAGGATAAAACGATCCTGAAAGATTTGTCGGTGACCCTACGGAAAGGTTCCCTGACTGCTTTGGTGGGACCTTCAGGTAGTGGTAAGAGTACGTTGATGAAGTTGTGTGCCCGTTTCCATGATCCGCAGCAGGGGCGTTTGTTATTTGGCGGTGCGGATATGAAAGAGATCGATCCGGAGAGTCTGATGCGGCGGGTGTCTATGGTGTTCCAGCAGGTGTATTTGTTTCAGGATACGATCCGTAATAATATCCGTCTGGGAAATCCGGATGCAACAGAGGAGCAGATTATGGAGGCTGCCCGGCAGGCTTGTTGCCATGATTTTATTATGCGTTTGCCGAAGGGGTATGATACGATGGTCGGGGAGGGTGGCTGTACGCTGTCCGGTGGAGAGAAACAACGAATCTCTATTGCCCGTGCAGTTTTGAAGGATGCGCCTATCGTGTTGTTAGATGAAGCAACGGCTTCTCTGGATCCGGAAAATGAGGTGGAGATCCAGCAGGCGATTAACCGGCTGATTGCCGGACGTACGGTGATCGTGATCGCTCATCGCCTGAAAACGGTTAAAAATGCGGATATGATCCTGGTGATGGATGATGGCCGTCTGGTGGAACAGGGGAAACATGATGAACTGCTGGCTCAGGAAGGATTGTATCATCGTTTGTGGACGATCCAGCAGGAGACGATGGGTTGGCAGGTGTGACTGATCGTTTTTATATGCTTTCTTATTCGTTTATTAGTTAGGCCCGGATTTTGATCCCGGCCTTTTTGTTAGAGAAAATTGTTATGCTGGATTTTGAATGATGTAATGGTAGAGCAATCAAAAATTAAAAAAACTCATCTTTAGTTCCGTTTTTTGTTAAAAGCCTGGAGGGAGGTAATAATACTTTTCTTAAAGTTAGACAGATATAAAGAAACAATCTTTTTAAGAGATTTTATTATTGTTGTCGTATTAAAAATAATCGCATATCTTTGCTCCTCATTTTATTCTTATATTTATAGTTTTTAATTTAATTTTTTTAATCAATGAAAATCAAAAGTTTATTTTTGTGTTGTTTCTTTTTTATTTGTTTGGGAGTAAATGCTCAGGAATTGATCGATAAAGATCTGTATTTAGGGGATTATACCAATACCACCGGATGGGGTAAAAAATTAGTATTCAGAGGAAATGCTTTTAATGATGCTACTATCTATATGGGTAGATATGTAGATAATACTAGTAGTAAGGCTGATCTTCGGCTTAATTTAGGTGTTAATTTTGCAGGACAAGACCGTTTCATAATTGGTAATTTTCCTTATGACAGACCTACGGTTTGGAGAGACCTGTTTGTAGTGACTAATCAGGGGAAAGTAGGTATTGCCGGTGTTTCCAATCCACAATATCAATTAGAGGTAAACGGAACTATTCGTGCTAAAGAAATTCTTGTAGAAAGCGGATGGGCTGATTTTGTCTTTGCTCCGGGGTATGAATTACCCTCCTTGTATGAAGTTGAAGCTCACATTAACGAATATAGACATTTGCCAGAAATTCCATCGGAGGCTGAAGTGTTGGAAAATGGAGTAAACCTGGGTGATATAAATGTAAAATTGCTTCAGAAAATTGAAGAACTTACTTTGTATACTATCCAGCAGCAGAAGTTAATTGATGAGCTGTCTAATAAAGTAAATAATCTGGAAAATCTTCAAAAGTAAGAATATGAGGAGGAGCTTATTTTTAATAATTACGGCCATTCTCTTTTTTTACCCATTCTTATATGCTCAGAATTCAGAGGTTAAACGAATAGAACCAGACTTGTCAAAAGTCGGGATGGTGAAGAAGATGAATAATGGAAAAGAGTCCTATGAATTCCAGAATGCCACTACAGGAAATCAAGAGTTTTTATTGGATATAAAAAAAGTGATAAATCTGTTGGACGTGCACAATTAGTCTTTGATTTAGGGGAAATACCAGTAGGAGCAAATATTACAAATGTAGCATTAGGCTTAGCCTGTAAAGGTTCTATTGACGTGACTTTTTCAGGAAAAGGTTCTTTTTATCCTTCAGAAGTGAATTTGAATATGGCAAATGCGGATTTATGGAAAGTATTGGCTGCGACACCAAGTGGTAAGATTATGGATTTTGATATGACTGCTGAAGGTTACGGAAAAGATTTTATAAGTTCTAATCTGACAACTATCGTTAAAAATGCACATAAGTCCGGAATTTTATTGCGAATTAACATGGTTAGTAATAATGAGTCTTCTACGGGCACTGTATTTGATGCTAAAAATTCGAATATTGTCTTAGCGATTGCTTATACAATAGCTACTCCTTCTGCCAGTGTTTCAATTGCTGGGGATGCAAGTATTAAGCAAGGAAGTACAGCTACTTATACGGCTACTTATACTGGTTCCGGAACTCCAACTTACTCTTGGAATGTTTCTTCCGGTTTGAGTATTGTATCCGGGCAGGGAACAAAGACAGTTGTGATTAAAGCGAATGCAGCTGGTAACCAAAGTGTAAAAGTTGCAGCAGGAACAGCATCAGACACTAAAAATGTGACGGTAACCTCTGATGTAACTGCTATTACAAATCAAATTATTTCTTCAAATATTAATTATTCGAACCGGGTGATCAATATCACTAACTCAAGTGTCACTAATAAGGCAACTGTTAACTTTACAGCAAATCAATTAATTACGATTACACCTAATAGTTGGTTTCTTGCTGGTACTAAAGTGAAGTTTAAAGCGACAGGAACGACTTTACGAAGTGAAGATCTGTTTGGTTTACCTGAAGTTTTGGCAACTGACCTGACTTCAGAAATATTTAAAGATCAGATTTCTATCTATCCTGTACCTGTAAAAAATGAATTAAATATAAATCTGGGTAGTTCTTTAGATTTGGTGAAAGAGTTACACTTATATAATTCTGTAGGTGCATTAATAGAGAGGAGAACGCCTTTTAGCAATTTAGAGCAAATAGATATGCAGAGGTATTCTAATGGATTTTATATTCTTCGGATTGTTTACAAAGATGGGACTGTGGAATCACAGAAACTTATTCTTGCTAAATAAAACAGATATAAATCTTTGTACTAAAACTGCTGCTATTAATCAATAATAGCAGCAGTTTTTTTTATGTGTTTTAGCTGTTTACAAGCTCCTTTATAGATATTCAAGGGTTATAATTGTATCCATATCTTTTGATCATATCTTCAGATAAATTATCTAAACAAATCTTTTTTCTGTTTGTTCATTTATTAATTAGAAACAGTGATACAGATGTTTTTCATCTATATTTAAAAAAGAATTGTGTTATGGATACTTTGAAAGGAAAGACGGCGGTGGTAACGGGTGCCAGTTCCGGCATCGGGGAAGCGATCGCTATTTTGTTTGGGAAAGAGGGTGCGAATGTGGTAGTGACCTATCATTCCGGTAAAGAGCGGGGTGAGGCTGTTGCGGAAGAGATCCGGCAGATGGGGGTGAAGTCGAAGGCTTACCAGTTGAATGTCGCGGATGAAGCGGAAGTGAAGCAGTTCTTTGCTGAGGTGGATGCTGAATTCGGGGATTTTCAGATCTTAGTGAATGATGCGGGGATTAATGGTAGTAATATTCCGGTGGAGGATATGAGTACGGAGATCTGGGATAGTGTCATGAAGACTAATTTGTATGGGCCGTTCTTTTGTAGCCGGGAATATTTGCAGTTGAAGAAAAAATATAAGACGTATAAAGGGAGCCGTATTATTAATGTGACCTCTATTCATGAGTATGTGAATGTGCCGGGGAATGCGAATTATAATGCTTCCAAATCGGGTATGCGTAATTTTGCTTATACGCTGGCGCTGGAGCTTGCTTCGCGGGAGATGACAGTGAATAATATTGCTCCGGGGATGATCCTGACCCCTATTAATGAGAAGGTGATTGACGATCCTAAGAAGTTAGCGGCAGCAGAAGCGATTATACCTTTCCACCGGGGTGGAAAACCGGAAGAGGTTGCGAATGTGGCTTTGTTCCTTGCCTCGGATGCCAGTTCATATGTGACGGGTAGTACGTATGTGGTGGATGGTGCTTTGTCGATTTTAGGACCTAATGCGTAAACAGGGATGGATATTACGGATTTTCTGATTGCGTGTATCCCGATTCTTTCCTTTGGGTTGATCCCGGTTGTTGCCACTTTTTTAGGGGTAAACCTGTGGAGCAGTCGATGGGGATCGGGTTGGGTAGCCTGGTATTTGCGATCATCGTATTTGTGGTCAAGCGGCCGGAACTGACCCCACATATTTTCCTGATTGGATTGCTGTCCGGTATTTTCTGGGCGATCGGTTCTGTCGGGCAATTTATGGGGTTGCAGTATCTGGGGGTTTCCAAGTCGATGCCGATCTCCAATGGTGGGCAGATCATAGGCACCTCGCTGGTCGGTGTGATGTTGGGTGAGTGGGCGACTGAATCTTCCAAAATATTTGGGTTTAGTGCCTTGTTGCTGATCATTGTGGGGATTGTGTTTACTTCTTATAAGGATAAAAGTACGGGTGGACAGTTGCAGTGGGGCAGAGGATTGATGATCAATCTGGTTTCGGTGATTGGTTTCACGTTGTATGTGGGAATCCTGAAGTATATGAAGATTGACGGGTGGACCAGTATTTTGCCGCAATCGTTCGGACAGATTTTAGGGATTTTTCTTATCTCGCTGGTTTTCTTTAAGATGCAGCCTTTTAATAAGCCTTCCCTTAAGAATGGGGTGGTCGGGGTGATCTGGGCGGTAGGGAATATTGCTCTGCTTCTTTCCCAGGCCCGTATTGGTCTGGCAGTGGCCTATCCGGTCAGTCAGGCGGCAGTGATTGTGTCTGTGTTAGGTGGGGTTTTTATTAATAAGGAGAAAAAGAGCCGGAAGGAGTGGATCTTTACGATTATCGGTATGGTGATTATCCTGATTGGACTCTATCTGATTTATTTGTCCAGTTTGCATGATGCGGCCTCATAAGATACTCTATACTCACCTCTTTTGAGACCTGATCGAATCCCGGAGGGATCGCCTGTGAATAACCGTGGGATATAATCCCATGGAAGCGATAGCACTGACACGTCAGCTCCGAAGGAGGTGAACCTGTTTCACCCTATTGACCCCCTTGCGGGGCTCATCCTTACTGATATCTGTAGCCGTGGGATTGCATCCCACGGTTATTCACAGGCGATCCCTCCGGGATTCGATCAGGTTTTAAAAAATGTGGGTACAGAGTAGCTCAGGAGGGGAATAAATCCTTTATCTTTCAGATGTTTAACAAGGCCATAAATCTTTCGGACGTGACTGGGCTATTCCTTATGGGAATAAAAACAGACTTGTACTTTACAAGTTGTAAACTGTATTTTGTTGTTAGCGAGTTTTTACATAGGTTCCTAAGAGGGGCTATGGAAGAATAAACCGGGATTTGGTATTGTTAGTCCTGGTTTTTTGTATACTTTTATTTCCGGGAATCATCTTTATATATTGATTATGACAGAAAAAGAAAAAGCGGCGAAGGGGTTGTTATATGATGCGAATTATGACCCGGATATCCTGAGAGAGCGGATGGAGGCGAAGTGTCTTTGTTATGAATATAACCAGACCTATCCGCTGGAAACGGATAAACGGTCGGAACTGATCCGGAAACTATTTCATAAAACCGGAGAATCGTTTGTGATCGAACCACCTTTTGCGTGTGATTATGGATATAATATTGAGGTAGGAGAGAATTTCTTTGCCAATCATAATTGTATTATTCTGGATGGTGCCAAAGTTACGTTTGGAGACAATGTGTTTATTGCTCCGAACTGTGGTTTTTACACGGCCGGGCATCCGTTAGACGCGGAGCAACGGAACCGGGGACTGGAATATGCTTATCCGATTACAGTGGGTAGTCATGTTTGGATCGGAGCGCATGTGGTGGTGTTACCTGGTGTTACGATTGGGGATGGGAGTGTGATCGGTGCGGGTAGTGTCGTGACAAAGGATATTCCAGCCGGTGTATTGGCGGTGGGTAATCCCTGCAGGGTGTTGCGTCCCATCACGGAAGCAGACCGGGACCGGTATGTTAAGTGATAGAGTTGTTGCTGTAGGACCTGACACAGGCAGGTTTTACACAGTTTGGTTGTTATTTCTGGATTCAGTGATCGCTGGTTGATGTGCCAATGCCCAGTCTACCAGACCTTCAAGGTGTGGGATCAGGCTTATACCGATCTCTGTCAGTTTATATTCTACATGAGGGGGGTACAACGGGATATACTTTCCGGTATACTAATCCGTCGGTTTCTAACGTCCGTAGTGTTACGGTCAGCATCCGGTGGGAGATATCCCCGATGGATTTATGCAGATCACCGAAACGCATCACTCCGTTCGCATGGAGTGTGACTAATACTAACATGGACCATTTATCACCCAGGCGGCAAAGTATGTCCCGGATCGGGCAAATTCCTTCATGCAAAAATTTTTCCATCTTTTTTATTTTTTATCTATCTGAAAATCAGCTTTAGTTACCGCTGTGTTCCTATCTTATGTTTTTGTAACTTCTTGTTTTTAAGTTCTTTGCTGTTTACCTTTGCTCTACAAAGATAATAAACTTACTAAAAGTAAGTATGTGGAATATTAAATTTAATATGTTATGGCAAAGAATGTAGCTGTTTTAGTGGTGAATCCGGTCAATGGTGCCGGGTTGTTTCAGTATCTGGAAGCTTTTTATGAGAATGGGATTTCGTATACCACCTTTGCTGTGGCGGATACGAAAGAGATCCGTACGAATTCAGGTCTCGCCCTGACGGTGGATGATGTGGTGGCTAACCTGAAAGGGAAAGAGGATGCGTTTGAGGCGGTGGTATTTGCCTGTGGAGATGCGATGCCTGTGTTTGCACAAAACACGGATAAAGGGTATAATCAGGATTTGTTAAGTGTGTTGAGTGTTTTTGTGCGGAAAGGGAAACCAGTGACCGGACATCCGTTTGCGAAACAATTTGTGCAGGGTGTGATTCCAACGGATGAGCCTCTGGAAATAGATGGGAATTTCTATACGGCTCAGACAGAGAACACGCTTTACCAGCTTGTACCTGAGCTGGTAAAGATGCTGAAAGAGTAAAAGAGGCAGGTTGTTTAGGTTATGGGCCTTTAAAATAATATGAGCCGCACGGGGCTATGGACAGGGCGCCGCTATGCGGCTCATATTATTTTAAAGGCCTAATTCTTTTAGCCTGGCGGCTATGCCCGCAGGGGAGATAGATGTGTTGATTTGTGGGCTGGTTTTTAAATTATGAGGATGCAACGTTGGTGTGTTTTCATCGTCTTAATGAATGGTAGATGGAGTGAAATAACTTTAACTGGTTACTATATGAGGAAGCATGAGATTGATTTTCTGCGGGTAGGGGTTTTCTTCCTGTTGATCTTTTATCATACGGGAATGTTTTTTGTTCCCTGGGATTATCATTTGAAAAATAATGTGATCAGTCCGGAGTTTGAGTTACCGATGTTGATCGTTAACCAGTGGAGATTACCGATTCTTTTTATGATCTCGGGATTAGGGACCTGGTTTTCTATTTCCCGGAGGCACGCGGGTGGTTTTTTGTTGGAACGTTCCAGGCGATTATTGATCCCGTTGGTATTTGGTATGCTGGTGATCGTTCCTCCGCAGATTTATTTTGAGCGGTTAGCGGAAGGCTTTCCTTATACTTCCTATTTTGATTATTATCCCGTGGATACTTTGAATGAGAATTATCCGGAAGGGAATATTAGCTGGCATCATTTGTGGTTCCTGCCTTATCTGTTTCTTTTTTCTGTGATCTTATTGGTCCTTAAAAAAGGGATTGACTGGCTGGCTGTCCAGGCGGAAAAGTCAAAGCTGTTCTCTTCCGGGTGGATGGTTTTACTGATCATTACTTTGCCTACTTATGTGTGTGAATATTTTTTTACGCCCTCTATTTCCCGTCACGCATGCGTTGGTGAATGACTGGTTTACTTTCTGTAACTATCTGTGGTTGTTCCTGTGTGGTTATTTTTTTTGCCCGGTGTATGCAGGATAGCTGGCCGATGTTCCGCCGGATGAAATATAGTATGCTGGTTTCAGGGGTTATCTTGTTTACCTGTTGGTACCTGCCGGTGACGGATTATTATCCTGTCCGGGCGTTGATCCGGTCATTGAATATGTGGTGCTGGATCTTTGCATGGACCGGATTGGCAATCTCTTTTTTTTATCAACCCCGGAAATGGGTCAGTGATGCGAATGAAGCGGTGTATCCGTTTTATATTTTACACCAGACGATCCTGATCGCTATTGGTTATTATATCCGGGATCCGGACTGGCCGGTGCTTACCAAGTTTTTTATCATGGCTGCCGGAACCTTTATAGGCTGCTGGATCTTATATGAAGGATTGATCCGCAGAGTGAATGTGCTGCGTGTTTTGTTTGGTATGCAGAGGAAATAAATCTTATTGAAGAGATTGGGTCGCTTCCCGGATTTGTTCCATAAAGAGAGTTACCCCTTCTTTATCATCCGGCTCCGGACTCCACCCGGCAAAATTATCATCCGATAAGGGAGCAAAAGGACCGGGTTTGATTTCATACAGCACGGTTCCGGATTCCAGTACCAGTAGGCCATGCCAGATACCGGCTTTTATTTCCGCTCCGTAGGTTCCCTGTTGCGGGTCCAGCAGGACTTGTTCGGTGATCCTTCCTTTTTCATCAAAAATGAGGGCAATCGCTTTTCCCCGGAGTACCAGAAAATACTCATCTTTATCCGGTTGCAGATGCCGGTGAGGACGCACATAGGTATCCGGTTCCATAGCGTTTAAAAGCCGGTTAATGGGATCTTCGAGATCTTCATGGAAGTTATGGTTCATTCTTTTACGAGGAGACTGTTTTGCTTTTTCTGTGGTACTATCCAGCAATTGTTTATCTATTAGTTTCATGGTGTATTCTTTTATTTATGTGGTAAAGATAAGGAAAAATAAAAAGAGGGAAACATCACTGCCTCCCTCTGTTTTTTGAAATTAATAATAAAAATATGGTCCTAAACTGATTATGATTAACAGACCCTATGTTTTTTATGCGATGGTAATTTCCGGATTCAGGTAGATATCCTGGATCGCATTCAATAACTCTATTCCTTCCTTCATCGGTCTCTGAAATGCCTTTCTACCACTGATCAGTCCCATTCCTCCGGCTCGCTTATTAACAATAGCTGTTACGATCGCCTCTTTCAGGTCAGAAGATCCATGGGATTCCCCGCCGGAATTAATCAATCCGATGCGGCCCATATAGCCATTTGCTACCTGGTAGCGGCAAAGATCAATCGGGTGTTCGGTGGTCAACTCGGTATACATTCGCTGATCTTTTTTTCCAAAATTGATAGCCATAAACCCTCCATTGTTAGTGGGAAGCTTTTGTTTGACGATATCCGCATGGATAGTCACCCCGAGGTGATTCGCCTGGCCTGTGAGGTCGGCTGCCGAATCGTAACTTATATCATCTTTTTTAAAGGCGTTGTTCCGGAGATAACACCATAGGATCGTTGCCATGCCCAATTCGTGGGCATATTCAAAGGCTTCCGCTATTTCTACGATCTGCCGTCTGCTTTCTTCCGAGCCAAAGTAGATCGTAGCTCCTACGGCTACCGCGCCCATATTCCATGCTTCTTTGACTGTGCCAAAGAGAATCTGGTTGTAGGTATTGGGATAACTTAATAATTCATTGTGATTGATCTTTACGATGAACGGAATCTTATGGGCATACTTCCTGGCCATGATCCCTAAAACCCCGAAAGTAGAGGCAACTGCATTGCATCCTCCTTCTATCGCTAAACGGATAATATTCTCGGGATCAAAATAGATTGGATTGGGTGCAAAAGATGCACCGGCCGTGTGTTCAATACCCTGGTCGACTGGTAATATGGATAAATATCCCGTATTTGCCAGGCGGCCATGATCATACATTGCCTGCAGGCTTCGGAGAGTGGGAATATTTCTGTCTGATTCTTTAAATATATCGTCGACAAAAGTGGGTTTGGGGACGTGAATCAGTGATTTGTCAATGGTTTTACATCGGTGGTTGAGATAATATTCGTTCTCGTGACCTAATAATTCTATGATCTTTGAAGTATCCATTTGTATCCGGTTTTTTATATAACCGATATTTGTATTAAGTTGTTTATTTTGGAAGTAAATTTTATTTATTTAATATATGGAATGTTATAAATCCGGCCAAAAGTTTTTATTTTATCTGGTCATATTATTCTTTTTTTCTTAAAAATGATAGGAAGGAACTAAAAAAGTGGCTGCTTTTTCCGGAAGATGATTCTGAAAAAAGCCCCTTTACAGAGCATGTATCCTTCTGTAAAGGGACTTTATAAGGATGGGATAGGATCTTTTATTCGTTTTTAAATACTAACTCTTCATTTTCCCGGTCGATCGTGATCTTGTGGTTTTGATCTACTTTTCCTGCCAGGATCGCTTTGGATAGTTCATTCAGGACATATTTCTGGATCACCCGTTTCACAGGTCTTGCTCCGAACTGGGGATCAAATCCTTCTTCAGCGATGAATGTCAATGCCTCGTTTGTGAAATTCAGTGCAATGCCATTCTGTGCCAGCATTCGTTTTACCTGTTCCAGTTGCATCACCACGATCTTACGGATCTCCTGTTCATTTAGTGGAGTGAACATAATGATCTCGTCAATACGGTTCAGGAATTCCGGACGAATGGTATTCTTTAATAGTTCCAGTACCTGTATTTTGGTTTCATCTATGATCTTATCATGATTCAGCGGGGTAATCTTTTCGAAGTTTTCCCGGATCAGGTTAGACCCCATATTACTGGTCATAATGATGATCGTATTCTTGAAATTAACCACACGTCCTTTATTGTCTGTGAGACGACCGTCATCCAGTACCTGTAACAGGATATTGAATACATCCGGATGTGCTTTTTCGATCTCGTCGAACAGCACCACAGAATAGGGCTTTCTCCGGATGGCTTCGGTCAACTGTCCGCCTTCATCATATCCCACATATCCCGGAGGGGCACCAATCAGACGGGTTGCACTGAATTTCTCCTGATATTCACTCATATCAATGCGGGTCATCATGTTTTCATCATCAAACAGATATTCTGCCAATGCTTTTGCCAATTCTGTTTTCCCCACTCCGGTAGTTCCCAGGAATATGAAGGATCCGATCGGACGTTTTGGGTCCTGCAATCCGGCCCGGCTACGGCGTACCGCATCTGAAATAGCAGTGATTGCTTCTTCCTGGCCGATTACACGGGTATGCAATTCTGTTTCTAATTTCAGCAGCTTTTCCCGTTCGCTTTGCATCATCTTACTAACCGGAATGCCTGTCCAGCGGGAGACTATATCGGCAATATCATCACTGGTCACTTCTTCTTTGATCATCGCAGAGCTGCCTTGCATATCATGGAGTTTCGCCTGTACTTCTGCGATCTCTTCCTCTTTGGCTTTGATCTTTCCGTACCGGAGTTCTGCTACCAATCCGTAGTCACCTTCCCGTTCCGCTTTGTCTGCCTGGAACTTCATATCTTCGATATCGATCTTATTTTGCTGGATTTTATTGATCAATTCTTTTTCGCTTTCCCACTGGGCTTTTTGTTTTTTCTCCTCTTCTTTGAGGTCGGCGATCTCTTTGTTCAATTGTTCCAGTTTGGCTTTGTCATCTTCCCGTTTGATTGCTTCCCGCTCGATCTCTAATTGTTTGATACGACGGGTGATCTCATCTAAAGATTCGGGTACAGAGTCTACCTGTATACGCAGACGGGCAGCTGCCTCGTCCATCAGATCGATTGCTTTGTCCGGCAGGAAACGATCGGTAATGTAGCGGCTGGAAAGCTGAACGGCAGAAATAATCGCTTCATCTTTGATACGGATCTTATGATGATTCTCATATTTTTCTTTGATCCCTCTCAGGATGGAGATCGTATCCAGTTCATCCGGTTCTTCTACCATAACGATCTGGAAACGGCGTTCCAATGCTTTGTCTTTTTCGAAATATTTCTGATATTCATTTAATGTAGTGGCTCCGATGGATCTTAATTCACCACGGGCCAGTGCCGGTTTCAGAATGTTGGCGGCATCCATGGCTCCTTCTCCTTTCCCTGCCCCCACTAAGGTGTGGATCTCATCAATGAAGAGGATGATCTCTCCGTCGGATTGAATCACTTCATTTACGACTGATTTCAGGCGTTCCTCAAATTCTCCTTTGTATTTGGCACCGGCGATCAATGCTCCCAGGTCTAAGGAGAAAATCTGTTTGGTTTTCAGATTCTCGGGAACATCCCCCCGGATGATCCGGTGAGCCAGACCTTCTGCGATGGCTGTTTTACCTACCCCTGGTTCACCGATCAGGATCGGATTGTTTTTGGTCCGGCGGCTGAGGATCTGTAATACGCGGCGGATTTCTTCATCCCGTCCGATCACCGGATCTAATTTTCCACTACGGGCCCGTTCATTCAGGTTGATCGCATATTTCCCTAATGCGTCATAGGTGTCTTCAGCAGACTGGCTGGTTACCTTATTTCCTTTGCGTAGCTCTTCAATGGCTAAACGTAGTTCTTTTTCAGTTACTCCGGCATCTTTTAAGATCTGTGACGCAGTACTCTTTTCTGTAAGTAAAGCCAGTAGAACCGGTTCCAGGGAAACATATTGGTCGCCCATCTTTCCGGAATAATCGATTGCTTTTTGCAGGACAGCATTACTTTCCTTGGAAAGATAGGGTTCTCCTCCGGAAACTTTCGGATAGGAGTCAATCTCACGGTCTACGACCATATTTACCTGCTGAAGATTCACCCCCAGTTTCTGGAAAAGGAAATTAATTATGCTTTCTCCTGTCATGATGACAGCCTTGAGCAGGTGGGTTGGTTCAATGACCTGTTGGTTGTTTTGTCTGACCAACTGTACAGCCTGTTGAACCGCTTCCTGAGATTTAATTGTAAAGTTATTCAGATTCATCTTTATATCTTTTTTATATTATTCTTTTTGTTTGGTCTTTTATCAGTATATATACAAAATGAATACCATATTGAATATGTGACAAAATGGCATATTGGATTTGTGCATCCCTGTTTAAAGAAAAACAATCTCTTCAGAAGAATAGTTTATCATGAATCCGGTCGGAAAAGTGGGTTGGTTTGGTGGGATCGAAAAACACGGTTATCTTTGAAGAAAAATAGTATTTAAGTAAATAAGATGTTGATCCTGATCGCTTCGGCTAAAACAATGGCCGTGAATTCAAAAATAAAAGTGCCGGAAACTTCCCAGCCACGCTTTGGTGCAGAGGCTACCCATCTGGCGTTGCATATGACTCAGTATCCGGTAGAGGAGCTGTCCCGTCTTTTTAAGGTCAGTCCGAAACTGGCAGCGGAAAATTACACACGTTTCCGGGATTTCTATTCGGAGGATCATCCTTCGTTACCTGCTATTCTTGCTTATACCGGAGTGGTTTTCCGGAATCTTCAGTTGGTGGATTTTACAGAGACAGATTTTTTGTATGCACAGGATCATATACGGATCGGATCGGGATTATATGGAACACTTCGTCCGTTGGACCAGATCAGGCCTTACCGTATAGAATATGATGTGAGGATCCCGGAATTAGGAGGTATGCGTATAGATGAGTACTGGCGGAATATACAAACGGATCTTTTCATAAGAGAGGTGAAGGCTGCCGGGGGCGTACTGATCAATCTGGCAGCATCAGACGTCTTGCCTTCGTTTGACTGGAAACGGGTCAGGCAGGAGGTGCGGGTGATCACTCCGGAGTTTAAGATCTGGAGGGATGGTAAACCCAAAGCCATTGTGATCTATCTGAAGATGGCCCGGGGAAGAATGGCCCGTTATATCATTAAAAACCAGATAGAAAATCCGGAAGTGTTAAAACCGTTTTCCTGGGAAGGTTTCTGTTTTGATGAGTCTCTGTCTACGGAAAATCAATGGATTTATATGCAGGAAGGATAAAAGTTATATATCCATATGGAAGGGAAGATCCTTTAAGTTGTTGTTTAGACCCATACAGGATAATCAGCTATATCTAATAAAGGTTTATCATCACTACTATTTCCGTAGGCATATAAAATATAATCCTGCCTGTCAGGATAGATTTCAAAGAGACGGTGGACCTTCTGCTCTTTCTTGCAGTTTGGTGTCCGGAAGTAGCCTGTCAACTGTCCGTTTTTTACTTCTATTTCTGTAGAGAGCACTTGGTTGATATGATGTTTTGTTGCCCAGGGAGTGATCCATTCGGAAACAGAAGCGGATATAATCATTACTTCATCTCCTTTCTTTTGATGTTCTTTTACTTTTTCTACCATCGCAGAGTTGATGATCTCTGGTAGGCGGTTTTCAGCATAGTAAGTCGTTATTTCTTTAAATTTTGCATACTCCATTCCCTGAAAGAAATGTTTGAATATAAGTTCTTTTATTTTCCCTTTTTCTTTCCATATAAGCAAAGGGGAATAGAGAATGAGAATGAGAAAAACGTTCCATCGTTTAAACACATAGCTGAGAAAGTCAATAAAACTGTCTGTTGAAGTGAGTGTTCCATCAAAATCGAAGGCGGCTATCGTTTTCATACGGGATAATTTTGTTGGAAGAAACAGATGAATTGAATCATTCTGTAGATGTTGTTTATGATAAGGATCGTACCTGCCAGGATAAAAAAGATATCCCAGGCGAGCTGCTGTTTTTTACCGGGCTGGTTGTAATATACCCATCCCCATATCATAGGGATCAGGTATACCCAATGGGCACCGTAGATGAAAGCTTCATAAATACCGAAGTTTAAGCCGATATGTATGAAAAGATCTACGCCAAAGGATAAGACCAGGATGATGAAATATTTGTTTTTGAGATTTTTACCTGTCACATACAAAACAACAATAAAAAGAATAGCAATGAAAATATATTGCCAGACCTGGTCATAGATCCGGATATTGAGTTCAGCGATCCCGGCTTTATTAAAGATCGTTTGATAGAAGAAGTCTCCGAATAAAAGCGGATTCCCTAATAGATAGGAAAAGATCATTTTTCCATAGGAAGCATGCAGGAGCTTGTTATATTGTTCGCCGTCATTATATAAAAACAGTTGATCTATGGCATCCTGCCAGGGAAGGTAAATCCCCTGTTCACCTCCTTTAAGGAAATACATCAGTGTAATGATCCCGGAATAATAGACCAGGCATAACAGAAGCATATAACCTGCCATTTTGAACAGACGCCTGCATTTCTCTCTGAAAGGGAGTCCGGAGATTAATTCCGGTATACAGCACTTTACTCCGTTTGTGACGGTAGTCCCTGCCGTGAGTAGCGTAAGAGTGAAGAATTGGCTAAAAGGGATATGTCCTTTTTCTTTTATGGCAAAAGAATAATAAGTAAAAACGAATGTCAGCAAATAGAGGGAAACCGGATAAGATTCCGGGGTAAATGACAGGATCAGGTTGGTGGAGAAAAAGGTGGCTATGCCGGTGATGAGTGCAGACCGGAAACAGCCTATCCGGAGAAAGGAATATAAATACCGGAAGATCAGCATCAGGGATCCACTGACGAGTAAAGAGGTGATCAGGACCAGGAAAACGGTTTTGGCTTTATAGCCAAGCAGGTAAAAGATCACATTAGAAATAAAAATGACCGGAAGCATGATGATCCTGAAAAAAGGATGGGCTGCATCTGTCAGATGGGTGGTCGAAAAAAAGGAAAAGAATTTCTTTACAAAATTTTGGGTGTCAAAGCCAAAATAGAGATTGAACAGGATCTCTTCATGATCGATCGCATATGTTGTAAGCGCTATATACGTAGAGAGTATAGCATATAGGATAAAACATATGAAGCATATAGTTTTCTCATATGTATTACCAGGGATTGCGAATTTTAAAAGAGCTTTCATAATGTTTTAATAAAGCATGAAATAACAGGTGGCTATCCAGCAAAGAGTACAGATTTGCAGGACCGGATCTTTCCAGAATAATTCTGTTGGGTCATGGGCTTTCTTCCGGATAAGAAAAATATAGTCTGCTCCGATTAATCCTGCCACTACAAAAAAGATAGTCAGGAAAAAGAGGGAGTTCTTGTTTGTCATTTCCGGCGAAAAGGCATACAGGCTGTATACGATAGCGATAGTGATACTTAATATGAACAGGAGTATATTCAGTGTTTTCCCGTTGTACCGGGTAATGTTTTTACGGGCGATGATCCTTTTGTTTTCATAGGCCATCCGTTCTCCCTGCCTTTTTGAAAGGACCAGATAGAACGCAAGTAGTGACAACAAGGATAAGATCCAGTGTGAAAGGGGAATCCCGGTGGCAAAACTTCCTACATACAGACGGATAATAAAACCGGCGACAATGATCAGCAGATCGATAAAAACCAGGTTTTTAAGAAAAAAGGTATATAGTAGGTTCATTCCGAAATAAAGCAGGATCAACCCTGCCACCTCCCGGGAGGATAAAAGTATCAGCACGAAACAGGTGACCATAGCTAAGATGGCAGCTACTGAAAATGCGGCTTTACCGGAAATCTCACCGGATGCGAGGGGACGGATGTCTTTTTTGACCGGGTGCTGGGCATCCAGCTCCCTGTCCTGCCAGTCATTGATTATATAAATCATACTAGCTGTCATGCAAAATGCCAGAAACGCCAGGACTGCCTGATAAAAAAGAACCGGATTATTGATCTGGATATGGAAGAAAAGCGGAGTAAAAATAAGGAGATTCTTAGTCCAGTGCTTGATCCGGATAAGCGATAAGAACGATAAGAATGTATGTCGATTAGTAGTCATCCGATTTATTCTCAATGAACCGCAAAGATAGATATAACGGAAGAGTTCTCCTAATTTAACGGAGAAGTGTGTCTGATCGTATATATTTATTCCCTATTTTGACAGATTGCGGACATGGGGAAAATTACAGGAGTAAAAGTTTGTTTTTTAGATATTTATTCTTATTTTTACCTGTAGAGTGTGAATTCTATATTTATTAGTGGCTATTATGAAACACCTGAGAAAAATAATCTTGTTTTATGTAGCATTCGTGGGATGGCCCTTTTCTTTATTTTCTGAGAGTAAAAACCAACTATCTGTCGATTCGCTGGAATCTCTTTTCTATCAGCAGTGGCTTTTATTTCCACAGGAGAAAATATATGCCCAGATCGATAAACCTTCTTATATAGCAGGCGAAGATATCTGGTTCCGGGCCCATCTTGTCGAGGCGCAAACCCATCGGCCGGACACTACCAGCCGGTATGTGTATGCAGAGTTGATCAATCCATTAAAGAATGTTGTTCAGCGGGTGAAAGTCCGGCAGGAGGATCAGGCTTACCATGGATATATCCCCACGGCGGAAGATCTGCCGGAAGGGGATTACTGTCTGCGTTTTTATACCCGCTATATGGAGGGAATCGGCGATGATTATTTTTTTAAAAGGAATATCCGGATCGGAGCGCCTTTGTCGGGTTTCTACCGGGTAGAGGCCTCTTTTGATCATGGAAGTCAGATGAATGTGGGACTGGAACTCCGGTTTACGGAAGTTTATGACGGATCTTTTTTCCTTCCGGAAAAGATACGGCTGACGGTTGAAAAAGGAAAAGTCCGGAATCTGAAAACAGATCCTCAGGGAAAGGTACAAACCTCTTTTAAATATTCACCTAAGGATACTCCTGTGCTTTATCTGGAGTATGAATATAAAGGAAAAATGCATGCACAATATATTCCAGTTCCGGTTCCGGATGATGATTTTGAAGTTTCCTTCTTTCCGGAAGGAGGTGCTTTCCCTGCTCATGCGTTGACTAAAATCGCTTTTAAATCTGTGAATTCGCAAGGTTTAGGGGAGGATATTGAGGGGGAGCTTATGAATAGGAATGGGGATGTTTTGCAACGTTTTTCTTCTCAGCACTTAGGAATGGGGTATTTCTGGTGCATGTCCGCACCTGGTGAATCTTTGTCTGTGGTTTGTAGAAACGGGAAAGGGCAGGAAAAAACATTTTCCCTGCCGGTTGCGGAAATGGATGCCCTCTCTTTGCAATTGAACCCCGGTAGGGAAAATATACATGTCCTGATCAATCATTCACCGGAATGGACCCGGGCAGAAGATCTGTATCTGGCCATTCATAGCCGGGGTAACTATCTGGCGACTATTCCCTGGCCGGCAGACCGGAAGATGGTGGTGTTGCCTCAGGAACTTTTTCCGTCCGGGGTTATCCATCTTTTGTTGGTGAATGAAAAAATGGAGCCTGTCAGTGAGCGGTTACTTTTCCATATTGATCCGGAAGAGCGGGTGGATCTTGCGTTTTCGACAGATCGTCCTTCTTATGGGAAAAGGGATCAGGTAGAAGTCTCTGTTTCCTTGAAAGATAAGGAACGTAATCCGTTAACCGGGAATGTTTCTGTTTCTGTTACGGATGACAATGATATTTTACCGGATCGTAGTATGAATATCTATTCTTCCCTGTTGCTGACCTCTGAACTGAAAGGATATATTGAAGATCCGGCTTCTTATTTCAGCAAAGACTCTCCAAGGGAGCAGATAGAAAACCTGGATGTTCTGATGCTTACCCAGGGATGGAGGAGGTATCGTATAGACAGACTTTTACAGGGAGAACCGGAAGAAGCAAGGGGCTTTATGGAAGGAAGTTCATTTGTTACCGGAACTGTCAAAGATGGTCTTCAGTTGAACCGGCCGGCAGCAGGTTATATCGTTAGCCTGCATTGTTTTCAATATGGTTTATTTGAAGAAACAGAAACAGATGAAAAAGGAGTTTTCAGATTGGAAAATTTTGAATTACCGGATTCCGTACAATGCGTGGTCCAATCGAAAACGAAAAAAGGAAAGAAAGGCGGATTACTTACAATTGATGATGAAGTCTTTCCGGCTGTAGGAGATATCTATCCTTTTATCATGAAAGAAGAGCATAAAGTGAGTCTGGAAAGTTATTTCAGGAAAGCGGATGATCTGTTCATACAGTCGAACGGCATGCGGGTGATCCATTTGAAGGATGTGATCGTAACCGGAAAGAAAAAGCGTAAAAGTGGTTCTGTTTCTGAGTATGCATCGGAGAATATTCCGGTTTATACCACGAAAGATATCGAAAAAAGAAGTCCGGTCAATATTTATGAGTTATTAAACGGTTTTCCGGAGGTAGTTGCCTGAAATAAATATGTAGCTATGCGTCCCAATATGACTACTCCACTTGTTTTTATTGATGGGATGGAAACGTATATCGATGATTTGGATATAATAGGACCGAACCATGTTGAATCGGTAGAGGTGTACCGAGGTGCGGATGCAACTGTTTTTGGAATGAAGGGGCAGGGGGGTGTCATAAGGATCAATACGAAGAAAGGAATAGATCCCAATTACACTAAACAGAATTTTCATGTAAAAACGGTTTCTCCTTTAGGTTTCCAGTTCACCAAAGAGTTTTATTCCCCTGTCTATGAAACACCGAAACAGAAAAACAGTGTTTCTCCGGACCTCCGGACCACGATCTACTGGAATCCCGATCTGAAGATCACGGATGAGGGAAAGTGTACGTTTGATTTTTATACTGCAGATCAGCCTGGCACTTATTCTGTCGTCATCGAAGGGGTTACTCAGGAAGGATTATTGATCCATTCCGTGGAGAAAATATATTATGAATAGATGATCGTGACTGATTTCGTGAAGGCCGGATTTTATTCTTTTTCCCGGGCCTGTTTCAGTTGAATAAAGCCATCTATCATTTCAAAGGTGTCATGGTCCAGCAAAAAGCGGATCACCTGGATACATTTTTCTTCGGGAGCATCTATTTTTGCCGGTATTTCCCGGATGTTGGTTGCTCCGGTAGTCAATATATTTTCTAACTCCTCTTTTATCTGGTTGAATTCGCTGTTTTTCAATCCGGAGGAATGCTTTCCCAAGCATACATCACAGGTTTGGCAATTCTTTATTTTCTTTTCACCAAAATAGGAGAGAAGCATCTTGCTCCGGCAGATGTTCTCCTCTGTGATGTATTGTATTACTTTTTTTAGTCTGTTCTCAAAGCGCTCTTTCCGGTCTTCATAGGCAGAGCGGGGAATAGAGAGATACTTCTGTTCTTCCCGGGTACGGGTATAGATGATCAGGGGGGTCTTTTTGCGGGGTATATAACTGATGATCCGCATCTGGGAGATGCCTTTCAGAATGTCGTAGACTTCTTTTGCGGTGAGGCCACAACGAGAGGCGATCAGGGATTCATCAATATACACATGATCTGCAAACAGGCCGGTATAGGTACGGAGAAGCTCCTGCAGGACTTCATTGATCTGTTTGTCCTTTTGGAAATGCTGATACAGTTCATGGCGCTGGCAGGTAAAATAGAGCCGTGATCCGCTTTCAATCTCTTCCGTATATTCAATGTAACCGGACAGGCTGAGTATTTTCAGCGCATGGTGAGCCTGTAACATAGAAAATTTATAGGCGGCACAGAATTTGATCAGAGAGAAATCATGTACCGTATTCAATCCGTATCCAACGGCTATCTGATAAAAATTACCTAATGCTTCGTAGACCCGGTAGATAAATGCCCGGTCCGGAAATTCATCCGATAGCCTCTTTTTTAATTTCATCGTATCTGTTCCACTGCACAGGGCTACGGCATAGGCTTTCTGTTCATCTCTACCGGCTCTTCCTGCTTCCTGATAGTATTCTTCTAAGGAACCGGGAAAATCTATATGGATAACCAGCCGGACGTCCGGTTTATCAATCCCCATGCCAAAGGCATTCGTAGTCACCATGATCCGGCATTCATTATTTTTCCAGCTGTTTTGTCTGCGGTTTTTTTCTTCCTGATTCAATCCTGCATGGTAATAGTCGGCAGAGAAGCCTATCTCTTTCAGAAAGGTGGCGATCTCCTTGGTTCTTTTCCGGCTTCTGACATAGACAATGGCAGTTCCCGGTACTTTTTGAAGGATCCGGGTGAGTGTTTTCATTTTATCATCTGTCTGCCTGACAATATAAGCCAGATTTTTTCTTTCAAAGCTTTTCAGGAAAACATTTTTTTCTTTGAAATGGAGCCTTTCCTGGATATCGTTTACCACATCCGGAGTGGCTGTTGCTGTCAGTGCCAATACCGGGATATGAGGTAATAGTTCCCTGATCTCCGCAATGTTCAGGTAGGAGGGACGGAAATCATATCCCCACTGGGAAATGCAATGACTTTCATCCACCACCAGAAAAGAGACTTTCATGGCCTGGAGTTTATTTCTGAATATTTCCGTACCCAGTCGTTCCGGGGATACATACAGAAATTTATAATCTCCGAAAATACAGTTTTCCAGTTGGGCGATAATATCCTGTCTGGTCATACCGGAATAGACGGCAGTAGCCTTGATCCCTAATTTTTTCAGATTATCCACCTGGTCTTTCATCAGGGCAATCAGAGGGGTCACTACAATACAAACCCCTTCTGTTGCTAAGGCCGGTACCTGGAATGTCAGGGATTTTCCTCCTCCGGTAGGCATTAGCCCCAGTGTGTCTTTTCCTGAAGCGATGGATTGGATAATCTCTTCCTGCAAAGGCCGGAATGCTGTATAACCCCAATATTTTTGTAATATAGAATGATAAGGAGTCACAGGAGCTCTTCAGTTATCTTCCGTTTTGATGTCTTTGATCATCAATTGAATGGAAGTATTCCCGTTATAGGTATTCTCTTCTATTGTGTAACAGATATCAAACGGTTTCATCGTTTTAATATGTTCACTATGAGGATGCATTCCGAATGCAATTGCGTGCATCGGGGTTTTTGAGCTGCCATCAATCAATTCCAGTTTGATGTGTTCCAGCTCTTTTCCTACCAGTTTACTGGTTCCATAGTCTTTTACCTCCAGGGTGGTGAAAATAGGCTTATGGTTGTCTGGTCCGAACGGATTCATCCGTTTTAACTCATTCACTAATTTCGGGGTGATATCTTTCAGATCCAGAATCGCATCCACATCGATTTGCGGGGTCATTTGTTCTGCGATGATTTCTTCTCCTGCCAGCTCCAGGAACCGTTGAGTGAAAGCTTCCAGATTCTCTTCCCGCAGGGAAAGACCTGCCGCATAGGTATGACCACCAAAATTCTCTAACAGATCCCGGCAGCTTTCAATGGCTTTATAAATATCAAAACCGGTTACGGAACGGGCTGACCCTGTAATCAGTTCTGAAGATTTGGTAAGCACGACAGCCGGACGGTAGTATTTTTCAGTTAACCGGGATGCCACGATCCCAATCACTCCTTTGTGCCATCCCTGGTCATATACAATGATCGCTTTCCGGTCTTCCATGTTACTGAACCGGTCAATGATCGCATTGGCCTCATCGGTTGTTTTTTTGTCTAATTCCCTGCGTTCATCGTTGTACTGGTTGATATTCTCACTTTTCTCACGGGCGATCTCACTATCTTTGGCAAGCAATAATTCTACCGCTTCTTTTCCGTTCATCATACGGCCGGAGGCATTGATCCGGGGACCTATCTTAAATACGATATCGCTGATAGTGATCTCTTTCCCTGCCAGTCCACAAATATCAATGATACCCTTTAGTCCGAGACTGGGATTGGTGTTTAGCTGTTTCAGGCCATAATAGGCCAGGATCCGGTTCTCCCCGGTAATCGGAACAATATCGGAAGCAATACTCACAGCGGTCAGATCCAGTAGTTTTTCCAGTTCGGAGAAAGGAAAGCCATTACTCTGGGCGAATGCCTGCATGAACTTAAATCCAACCCCACATCCTGAAAGGTGTTCATACGGATAGGTTGAATCTGTACGTTTAGCATCTAATACGGCTACTGCATCCGGGAGGGTATCATCCGGCATATGGTGATCACAGATGATGAAATCAATCCCTTTCTGTTTGGCATACTCAATTTTCTCAATTGCTTTGATACCACAGTCTAAAGAAATGATCAACTTCACATCGTTCTCTGCCGCATAATCTATCCCTTTATAAGAAATCCCATACCCTTCATCATATCGATCCGGAATATAGTAATCCAGAGAGGATGAATAGGGCCGCAAATACTTATAAACCAATGAAACGGCTGTTGTTCCATCTACATCGTAATCCCCGTAAACCAAAACTTTTTCTTTATTTCCCAATGCTTTATTCAGTCGCTTCACAGCTTTATCCATATCCGGCATGAGAAAAGGATCATGCAGATCGTTGAGATTGGGTTTAAAGAACTTTTTCACTTCTTCAACAGAAGTAATTCCGCGTTGAACCAGCAGAAGACAAATGACAGGGCTTAGCCCCAGTGCTTCCACAAGTTCATCTCTTTTATGTAATTCTTCTGTAGTAGGGGTTCGAAAATTCCATTTGTTAGTCATTATATATTATTTTTTCTTTTTTTCCTCTCACGGCAGGTATTTTGTTGAAAAACACCTATATATGAATATCCCTCTGAACGGTACATATTCAATCTGTAAAGTTATAAATTTTATATGGATAAAAAGACGCTCTCTTCTACTTTTTAACATAAAGATAGTTTTGGACCTTTTAAGATATTTTCCTTTTTCCTCTTCTTTTCCTGTATTTAGGAATTTCTTCTATTTGTTTTATAAATCACGGAAACCTTTGTACCTTTGCCTATATTTATCTTATAATTATAATGACAGACGAGATAAAAAAAGCGTGTGAAGTGCTCCAGTCTGGAGGGCTTATTCTTTATCCGACTGATACGATCTGGGGTATCGGATGTGACGCGACCAATGAAGCTGCCGTACAAAAAATATATACTCTCAAAAAACGAATTGACAACAAGGCTATGTTGGTCCTGATGGATAGTCCGGCTAAATTAGACCGCTATGTGGAAGAGGTTCCGGATATTGCCTGGGATCTGATCGAAGTGGCGGACAAACCCCTGACTATTATTTATTCACAGGGAAAGAATTTTGCACTGAACCTATTGGGGGAGGATGGAAGCATAGGAATCCGGATCACCCAGGAAGAGTTTTCACGTAAATTATGTGAACGGTTCCGGAAACCTATTGTCTCTACTTCCGCTAATATCAGCGGACAACCGGCTCCGGCCAACTTCCGGGATATACCGGATGAAATAAAAGCGGGAGTTGATTATATAGTGAATTACCGGCAGGATGATATGCATACATCGCAACCTTCCGGTATTATTAAATTAGGTGCCGGAGGTGTTTTTCAGGTAATCAGATGAAATGAGGAGTACAATACAGGCTGGTAAATATGTCATTGCGGATTTCCTTTCGGCTTCTGTGGTATGGATCCTGTTTAATCTGCTTCGTTATCATGAAGTAGCCTCCTATCTGGGGTTTGACACATTGGCTTCTTTTCTGACCCATACGCGGGTGTGGGAAGGACAAATGCTGGTCCCTTTTTTCTGGCTGGCTATTTACTACCTATCCGGTTATTATAATAAACCATTTGGCAAATCCCGTATTTCTGAGTTTTTTCTTACTTTTTCCACAGTCTGGATCGGGGTGACGGTTTTATTCTTTCTCATTTTGCTGAATGATATTCCCCATTTGATTTATGTTTATTATGAACTATATTTCACCTTACTGGCTCTCCAGTTTGTCTGTACGTATATTCCCCGGCTGATCCTTACCCAGCAGGGCATTCTGAAAATTAAACACCGGAAATGGGTGATGAATGTCCTGATCATAGGAACAGGTAAAAAAGCACAGACAATCGCGGATGATTTGTTCAAACTGGGGTATCATATTGCCGGTTTTATTCAGGAAGATAAGAGTGAGGAGACGAAAGTCAATCAGGAACTTATCCGTGGAGAACTAACAGATCTCCCGGAGATCATGAAATCGGAAAGACTGGATGAGTTGGTTGTGGCTATGGAGACTTCTGAGAGTCAGAAATTATTGTCCATTTTGTATACTCTTTATCCTTTTAAACATCCTATCAAGGTGTTGTATGTCGATAAGATGTTGCTTTTCTCCCGGGTAAAAATGAGGAATATGTATGGTATTCCCCTGATTGATCTAACGGATAATAATTTTCCAGAAGCGGGAAAGAATCTGAAGGTTGTTTTGGATAAGGTACTTTCAGTATTGATCATGACTGTGTTATCCCCGCTGTTTTTATATATTATATTCCGGATTAAAAAAGATTCTTCCGGGCCGGTTTTTTTCCGGCAGGAGCGGATTGGTTATCTGGGAAAACCGTTCATGATCTATAAATTCAGGACGATGTATGTGGATGCGGAAAAAGAAAAACCGATGCTATCCAGTGAAAATGATCCCCGGATCACTCCTTTCGGACGTATCATGCGGAAATACCGGTTAGATGAATTACCTCAGTTCTGGAATGTGCTGAAAGGGGATATGGCGATTGTAGGTCCTCGTCCCGAAAGAAAATATTATATAGATCAAATTGTAAAAAAAGCCCCTTATTACTATCTTCTCCACAATGTTCGTCCGGGAATTACTTCGTTAGGGATGGTGAAATACGGATATGCGGGAAATGTGGATGAAATGGTGGAACGTCTGGAGTATGATATGTTGTATTATGAAAACATGTCTATGTTGTTGGATTTGAAGATCCTGGTGTTTACCATCCAAACTGTAGCGACAGGAAAAGGTATTTAAAAAGAAAATGAAAAGAGAAAATTTATTTTACAGGTTTCTCCTTTGGCGGGAAAGAAGAATAAAGGAGAAACACTTTATTCTGATCATTAGTTTTATTGTGGGATTGTGTACGGCTGCGGCTGCTATTTTATTGAAAAATCTGATCCATTTCATTCAGCATCTTCTGACCGGGAATTTTTCTATGGGTGGAGCGAATTATCTGTATCTGCTTTATCCGGTGATAGGGATTTTGCTGGCAGGTTTGTTTGTTAAATATATTCTGAAAGATGACATCAGTCACGGGGTTACCAAGATCCTGTATGCTATTTCCCAGCGTAAAAGCCGGATCAAATCCCATAATACATGGAGTTCGCTGGTGGCCAGTTCGGTAACGATCGGTTTTGGTGGATCCGTAGGGGCTGAGGCTCCGATTGTGTTGACAGGAGCGGCTATCGGTTCCAATTTAGGAAGGCTGTTCCGTATGGAGCAAAAGACATTGATGTTATTAGTCGGGTGTGGGGCCGCCGGTGCGATCGCCGGTATCTTTAAGGCTCCTATTGCCGGATTGGTCTTTGTCATAGAAGTGTTGATGCTGGACCTGACCATGACCTCCGTACTTCCTTTATTGATCTCCTCTGTGACTGCGGCGACAGTCTCCTATATATTTACAGGTACGGATGCCATGTTTAAATTCTCCCAGACAGAGATCTTTGAGATGGAGCGGATCCCTTATGTACTCCTGTTAGGAATCTTCTGCGGTCTGGTCTCGCTTTATTTTACCCGGGTAATGAATAAGATAGAAGGAGGTTTCCGGAAGCTGGGGACATTTTGGAAGAAGTTTATTGTCGGTGCTATCATATTGAGTGTACTGATCTTTTTATTTCCTCCGTTATATGGAGAAGGATACGATACGATCGGCTCCCTTCTGAATGGACAATACAGCCATATTATGGACCGTAGTTTTTTCCATAATATGAGTGGAACCTACTGGGGAATCGTTATTTTTCTATCCCTGATCCTGCTGACGAAGGTGTTTGCATCCAGTGCAACCAATGGTGGAGGGGGAACCGGAGGGATCTTTGCACCCAGTTTATTCTTAGGATGTATTGCCGGGTTTATTTTTGCCCATACTTCCAATTATATGCCTTTCACCACTTATCTGTCGGAAAAGAATTTTGCTTTGCTGGGTATGGCCGGAGTGATGGCCGGGGTGATGCACGCTCCGTTGACCGGGGTTTTTCTCATCGCGGAATTGACCGGAGGATATGAACTTTTTCTCCCGTTAATGATTGTTTCCATCGGTTCTTATATTACAATCCTGATGTTTGAGCCTCATAGTATCTATTCTATGCGTCTGGCACAGAAGGGAGAACTTCTGACTCACCACAAGGATAAGGCTGTACTGACGCTATTGAATTCGGATAGTGTGATCGAAAAAGATTTTGAAACGGTTTCACCGGATATGACATTGGGAGATATGGTAAAAGTGATCGCCCGTTGTGGAAGGAATGTGTTCCCGGTAGTGGACAGCCAGGGGATTCTGTTAGGAGTCGTTTTGTTGGATAACATACGGAATATTATGTTCCGTCCGGAATTATACAGCCGTTTCCATGTCTCTAAATTCATGGTCTCTGCTCCGGCCAGGATTGTGATCAACAGCCCGATGGATCAGATCATGCAGATCTTTGACGATACCAAGGCATGGAATCTGCCGGTCATAGACGAGGACGGACATTATATCGGTTTTATGTCTAAGTCGAAAATATTTAATTCCTACCGGGAAGTATTAGTCGAGAATTTCTCGGGAGAATAAAATCAGTATTTAGTGGCAGGTAGTTATTAGAAAGAAAAAATCTACTAACTATCCACTACTTTAAAATATCATTTTTTATGAAGAAAGAAGATTTACGAATCGTATATATGGGCACTCCCGATTTTGCGGTAGAGAGTCTGAGGGCATTGGTGGAAGGTGGATATCGTGTGGTTGGTGTGGTTACTAGGCCGGATAAACCTATGGGACGCCATATGAGCGAATTGCAGGCCAGTCCGGTCAAACAATATGCAGTCTCACAGCATATTCCTGTTTTGCAGCCTGAGAAACTAAAAGATGAAGATTTTCTGAGTTCTTTGAGAGATTTGCGGGCAGATTTGCAGATCGTAGTGGCTTTCCGGATGTTGCCTGAGGTGGTCTGGAATATGCCACGTCTGGGGACTTTCAATCTGCATGCCTCTCTGCTTCCGCAATACCGGGGAGCTGCTCCGATCAACTGGGCGGTCATCCATGGAGAAACAGAAACCGGAGCGACCACTTTCTTTCTGACGCACGAGATTGATACGGGTAAGATCATCCTTCAGAAACGAATTCCGATCGCCGATACGGATAATGCCGGTATGGTGCATGACGCTCTTATGGAAATGGGCGGCAGATTAGTGGTGGAAACCGTAGATTTGTTACTTGCGGGAAAAGCCGATGCCATTCCTCAGGAAGAATTTTACAGCAATCCCGAAGAACTAAAACCCGCTCCCAAGATCTTTAAAGATACGTGTCGTATTTCGTGGGCCCGGCCAACGAAACAGATTTATGATTTTATCCGTGGATTATCCCCTTATCCGGCAGCCTGGACAGAGCTTATCAACCCGGAAGGAAAACGAGTCGTTCTGAAAATATATGAATCGGAAAAACGGATCGGGGAGCATGCCTTTGAAACCGGAACGATCCATACAGATAAAAAAAGCTATCTGGATATTGCGGTTCCGGACGGTTTTGTGCGTTTAAAAACGTTGCAACCCGCCGGAAAAAAGAGGATGAACGTAACAGATTTCCTGAATGGAAATAAATCTGTTGATAATTGCCGGGTAGAATAATGGGGCCGGTAAAACGTATTTTATATATTGTGTTGGGGTCCTTTTTCCTGGCATTGGGAACCATCGGGATCTTTGTCCCATTGCTACCTACTACTCCTTTTTGGCTCTTAACCTGTTGGTTCTATATTCGGAGTTCTGAGAAGCTGTATAACCGGGTAATGGCAAACAAGTATTTTGGATCTTATATCCGGAGTTATATGGAGGACAAAGCCATTCCGTTACGGGCAAAAATTTTGTCTCTCACTATTATGTGGACCTCTATTCTTTGTACGTCTTTGTTTTTAGTAGAACTCTTATGGGTAAAAATTTTACTTTTGTTCATATGCATAGGTGTAAGCTGGCACATTCTTTCTTTTCCTACGAAAAAAAGAACCATATAGTAATTCCTCCGGTCAGATAAAATATTTCCGGAATTTGATTATCTTAGGAACCGGAAAACACTATTTTGTATTATTTATATCAGTTACCATGAACAGAAGACACTTTATTCGCACCACTATGACCGCTGTAGTTGCTGGTTATGGTTTATCAGGAGTTTCTTTTTCTTCCTTAGCCTCGTCATCTGCCTCCCATAAACGGATTGGGCTCCAGCTTTATAGTATTAAAGATGATCTGGAAAAAGATTTTTCAGGAAGTATGACGAAGTTACAGAAGATAGGATATCATTCGGTGGAAACCTACGGTTTTGATGGTACCACATTCTTCGGGAAAAAATTGTCGGAGTTTAACCGTATGTTAGGAGATATGGGAATGATGCTCTTCGGGACACACACAGGTTCCCCGGTTTTGCCGGCAGATACACAGGCGAAGGAATGGGATCTATGGAAAAATGTTTGTGCCGAACTGAAGGCAGCCCATGCTACCCGGGCGATCCAGTCATGGCTGCCTCCTACGCAAACCATGGATGAACTGAAAAGGTTAGCAGAACACTACAACCGGGTGGGGGAAGTCTGTAAAAAAGAAGGAATCCGGTTTGGTATTCATAACCATTCTGCTGAGTTTAAAAAAGTGGATGGAGTCATGATCTATGATTATTTACTGGAACATACGCAACCTGACCTGGTCTTTTTCCAATTGGATATGGGACATGCTCTTGAGGCGGGAGCAGATTGTGTGGAATATGTCAAAAAATATCCGGGACGTTTTACCAGCTGGTATCTGACCGATCATAAACCAGGCGTGGGAGATGTGGAATTGGGATTGGGAGATGTGGATTATGACCAGTTATTTACGATGACAGATATGGCAAAGCTGGATGATCTGGTTGTTGAACAGGAAACCGGCGAAGATCGTTTCGCAGCCTGTCAACGCAATTTTGATTTTGTCGTAAAAAGATGTAAATAAATCATACCTCTTCTTACGACTATTCTCTACACCTCTTTCTATATTTAAGTAATGAAAGCGGAAAGATCACCATACAAACATTCTTTCTATGGTTGTATGAGTTTGTTGAATTTGCTTTCCAGACAGATACTCATGTCGGTCGTGATAAATTTGCCATTGTGGAAAAGAGAAAAGATGGTGGCAGGAGTGGGAGAGGACTGTGCCTCTTCTTTGGTAGTGAGTTGGATAATCTGTATGGGTAAGCCTCTTTTCTTTACTGTTGCAGTTAAGACTTCCTCTACGTAATACTTTGTAAAAGGGCAACGATTGGTGTAGTAGACTACTATTCCGTTTTTGTCCGGGCATTCTCCACTCAGGACGGATGAGTTAAAAGTTGGGTTTGCAGCCTGGTTACGGATCTTTTTGGCGAGGAGGATGAATCCATTGGGAAGGGTTTGGATCGTTTCAAAGCCCTGCCGTTGTAACCATTTGGTGTCACTCATGAAATGAAATTTCTTCACTCCCGCAATTGTGAGCAGACCCTCTTTCCCTTGTTGAATGGCATCGTCAACAGCGGATTGCAGGAGAGCTTTGGCATATCCTTTACCTTTGTATTGTCCGGATACCCAAAAACAGTTTATCATCAGATAGTTGGGAGCATACACAGGCGCCCAGGCATTTTCTGCCGGACCATATTCTATAAATACTTTGGCACGTTCATTTAAACGGCGGAAGATATAACCGTTATCGAATTCTTTTTCAAGCCATTCTTTTTTAAGTTGATAGCCTTCCCTGCATTTCTTATCAGAGAAAGCACAACAAATATGCTCTTCCGGCAGATTTTCTTTTGTCAGTGTAATAAATGGAATCGTTTGCATGGTTTTTCTTTTGGGATAAAGATACGCTTTCTATTTTTATTTATCCAGCATTCTTTACCCTTTAAAGGAAAATGAAAATCTAAAAAATGGTTTTATGGAAGAACTATCAGCGTACTGATTTGTTGAGTCAAAAGAACCAATACCTTTTTGTCATATGAAAGAAGATTATTCTCCTCAGAACGGGGACTGGTATAGTCAGGATATAAAAACCGTTGTGGAGGAGCTGGAGACGGATCTGCATACCGGATTAAGTGAAGAGCAGGTTCGTGAGCGCACAGAGCGGTTTGGGGAGAACGGGCCACCAAAAAAGAAGAAGGAATCTTCTGTTTTACGTTTTCTCAGGCAGTTTAATAATATATTGATCTATGTTTTGCTGGTGGCGGCTATTATTACTGCTGTATTAGGGCACTATGTGGATACGATCGTTATTGTGTTAGTAACGATTGTGAATGGGCTGATAGGTTTTATCCAGGAGAACAAAGCGGAAAAAGCGCTGGAAAATATTAAGAATATGTTGTCGCTGAAAGCGGATGTGATCCGGAATGGTAAGCGGATGGAGATTGATTCCAAAGAGTTGACAGTCGGGGATGTGGTACTGTTGAATCCGGGTGATAAGGTTCCTGCAGACATGCGGCTGGTGGAGAGCAGCAATCTGAAAATTGAAGAATCTATCCTGACCGGAGAGTCTGTTCCTTCAGATAAGCAGGTGGATACCCTGGAGGAAGATGCTCCGTTGGGTGACCAGTTTAATATGGCATTTACCAGTACTACCGTAAGTGCAGGTACCGGTTTGGGCGTGGTGACAGCTATCGGGGCTAATACCGAGTTAGGGAAGATTAATCAATTGATCTCTGATACGCCTGCGATCACTACTCCTTTATTGAAGCAGACAGCCCGGCTGGGAAAAACGATCTCTATTGTAATTGTCGGAATCGCCGTGTTAGTTTATCTGTTTGGATATTTTTTCCGTGATTACCCCCAGGAACAATTACTCTTGTTGGTGATTGGGTTAGCTGTGGCTGCTATTCCGGAAGGCTTACCCGCTATCTTATCCATTATTCTTGCCATCGGAGTACAAAATATGGCGAAACGGAATGCTATTGTCCGTCACTTGCCTTCTGTGGAAACGCTGGGGTCTGTGTCTGTGATCTGCTCGGATAAAACCGGTACTCTGACAAAGAATGAAATGACGGTTAAAACAGTAGTTACCAAGGATCATGTGTATGAGGTGTCAGGAACCGGTTATAGTCCGGATGGAAAGATTCTGCTGGACGGGAAAGAAATTGTTGCGGATGAGGATGAAGTGCTAAGTAACCTGATCAACTGCTTTGAGTTTTGTAATGATGCTACCATCTCAAAAGATGAAGCGGGAAACTGGATGGTGAACGGAGATCCTACGGAGGGCGCTTTGATCACGCTGTACGAAAAAGCAGATTTGAAGGACCGGGATGTGGAACGAATCGCTACGATCCCGTTTGATTCTGAATACAAATACATGGCGGTGCTGGTGAAGGCCGGTGACCGGAAGATCATTTTTTGTCAAAGGAGCACCGGATCGTTTGCTCAACCATGTGTGTCGGGAAAAAAACAGTTCCGGCATACAACCTTTTGACATGGATTACTGGAATCAGATGATCACGGAAACGGCAAAAAAGGACAACGCCTCATCGGTGCAGCTTATAAAGAGGTGGATCCGGCCAAGACCGATCTGACGCATGAGGACCTGGAGGCCTGTCCGATCTTTTTAGGGATGGCGGGTATTATTGACCCTCCGCGTGAAGAGGCAACGAAAGCCATAGAACAATGCAAAGGGGCAGGTATTACGGTTAAAATGATTACAGGTGACCACATTGATACGGCTAAAGCGATTGGTGGTGAAATGGGGATCGGTGATGGAGAACATGCATTAGAAGGAAAAGAATTGCAGCGAATGTCTGATGAGGAGCTACGGGAAGCCGTACAGAAATATGATGTGTTTGCACGTATCAGTCCTGAACATAAAATACGTCTGGTCACTGCTCTCCAAAATGATGGATATATTTGTGCGATGACCGGAGACGGAGTAAATGATGCCCCTGCTTTGAAAAAAGCGGATGTCGGGATCGCGATGGGGATCAAAGGTACGGAAGTGACAAAAGATGCGGCTGAGATGGTGCTGGCGGATGACAATTTCAGTACGATTGTCGCTGCTGTGGAAGAGGGGAGAAGGGTATATGATAACCTGAAAAAGACCATCCTGTTTATTCTTCCTACCAACGGAGCAGAGAGTTTTCTGATCATTGCCAGTATTTTGTTCGGTGCGGTAATGCCGTTGACACCCGTGCAGATCCTATGGGTGAATATGGTAACCTCTGTCACGGTTTCTTTTGCCCTGGCTTTTGAGACCATTGAACCGGATGCGATGTTGCGTCCTCCCCATCCTGCGAAAGAACCTTTATTAAGTGGCTATTTTCTCTGGCGTATCCTGCTGGTTTCCGTACTGATCGGAGGGGGAACCCTGATTATGACTACCCTCATGTTAAGGGATCGCTGGGATGCAAACATAGTAAACACGGTTACACTGAATGCCATTGTGATTCCGCAGATGTTCCATCTGTTCAACGTGAGGAGTATAGATAATTTTGCGTTGAACCGGGATTTCTTTTCTAACAAGATCGCATTCCTCGTTTCCGGCGCATTGATTGTTTTACAATTGGCTATTACCTATTTGCCGTTCATGAATAAAGTGTTTGGAACCTATCCGATTGAATGGGATGATTGGTTATATCCTTTCGGACTGGGACTTGCCGTATTTATTATTATTGAAATAGAAAAGGCGATCATGCGGTCAGTACGAAAAAGGCGTGCATTATCAGGACATAGATAATCCGGACCAGACAGATTTGCACAGATTATTTTTTGTCAAAGGGAATTTTTAATCAGGTTGGCCGACAGATTCTTTAGTCCTGAAAGGACAACACCTTATTTACGGAACCATATGATGTGTCTTTGTGTCGTGCTTACAGCACTCCATGGACTCCTGATACCTGACCTGGGACTTGCGTCCCAGGCTACTATGTGCCGTCCCTGTGGGACTTAAGAGATCAAGATCACCCTTCGCCAAATCTTCCGAACATCCTTGGACGATATCCCGGGCTAACATAATGATCTCCTTTCAGGACTAAAGAAATCGGTCGACCAACAAATCCCGTGCGGTGAAAAATGGATATAAAAAAGGTCTTCTACAAGAAGACCTTTTTTTGAGAGGTAGTAGCGAATTTAGTCAAGGGAACGCTATATTTAAAATTCGATGTTCAACTGTACTACATAGGTGCGTGGAGCAGCTACAGCCATGGGGCGGTAACTATATTCCGTATTCAACAGATTATTGATGATGAAGCGGAACTGTACCTCTTTTGTTACACTTACACCTGTACGTAAATCCATGGTGAAATGACCTTTGTTGGTTCTGATCCAGTAGTCTGTCAGGTTCTCTCCATCGGCATATCCGTAGAGCATACTACGGATATGATCGATCAGTGTCCCTTTGGATTCCGGACGTTCGTCTACCATCAGGTAGTCTACAGCTAAGAATTTACTTTTCCAGTTTAGGTTGGTTCCCAGGGAAAGACGTTTCCAACGGTAGTCCAGTGACGCTTTGGCGGAATGTTTTTGTCGGTATTTTAAATATTTTCCTGTGTTTGACTTTTCCTTCATTTGTAAAGGGTCTGTATATTCCGCTTCCCGTTCGTTGATCTTTTTGTAATCCACATCCCTGGGTTCTAAGTATACATACCCTATGTTGAAGGTCAGATCCTGGTCTTTGTTCAGCACTACATTCCCAAATGTACTGATCTCAGCTCCGTAGATCTGTGCTTTGGATACATTGTAGAACTGAGCCCCAAATCCTGGTGTATTTCCTGCCGCGATCATTTGAAGCAGATCTGCCGTATTGCTGATGTAATCATTGGTTTCGTTATCAAACACACCGAACCGGAATTCGATCATATCCGTATATTGGGTATAGAATCCGGCAATGTCAAACATCCCCTGCACCGGGCCGAACTTATAACCCTGTTTAAAACCAACCTCCGCATTCATCCCTTTTTCCGCTTTGACTTCGTTATTCGGATAAACACCGATACCTCCGATATCTCTGCGGGCATATTTCTCCGTCAGGGATGGATAGCGGTAACCCTGTCCGAAAGAGGCACGCAGGTAGCTGTAATCGGCTAATTGATAATTCAATCCCATACGGACGATCGGTTTGACCGGAATGCTGGTCCCGAACAGTTTAGTCTCTGCTTCCCGGTAGTGTTCGTCCACCCGGTAGTACTCCGCACGGACTCCCGCTGATACACCCAGGCGATCCCAGAAACGGTGGTCATACTGGAAAAATACGGCGGCATTATCACTGTTGTGCAGCCCGGTAGTCCGGGAATCACTCCGCATCCGTTCGTAAGTGGTTCCGGCTGTGATCTGGGCACCTCCATCAAACTTCTTATTGAACTGGTAATCCAGATAATAGGTGTAGTTCTTGTTGATCAGGACTTCCTCTTCCTTAGAATACATGGAATTGCTTAACCAGGGTATCAGGTCATTGGGTAGTTCACCGTTACCGATTGAACTTAGATTGGGCAGCCCGTTGTTCATTACCCAACTGATCAGATCCATATAGTCCGCCGCGCTGGCACTTGGGAAAATCTGGTCCAGTATCCCTATGCCGGCATTGATACCACCGTTCAGATCTCCTTGCAGGATCGGTTGCCAGATTGCGTCAAAAGCGCTTAGGTTCCCATTTTGCAGATCCGAAACCATTCCCATCAGGGCATTTGCATCAGTTCCCATATTCCCTAAGATCTCTAACGCTGATTTTCCTGCATTCGGTTTCATGATGTTGTCTCCACGATAATATACACGGCCCTTGATTTTATGGGAGGTGTTCTTTTCCGGATTGGTAAAGTTAAAGAAAGGATCAATATAGAAGATATTTCCCTCCCGGCCCATGTTACTTACCGGAGAAGGCTGGTAGACCTCTTTCGGGGAACGCCACAGGAAGAAGTCTCCGTATTTATTAGACAAAAGATTAATATTGAATCCATAGTTCATAATATTTTCTCCCATATCCGGCTGATGATAGGTCAGGTTTCCTCCTAAACGGAACCGTTTGTTATAACCATCCTGGCGATAGCCTTCATCCGTAAACAGATTCATCCCTCCTGTCACATCAAAATTACCGATCCGGCGGGAGTGAGTGACATCCAACCCTTCATAAATCGGCTGGCGGATACCGCTTAACAAGCTGTTACGAAGAACCGGGGTAACCCCATATTTGCCCTCTTTCCAGAAGCTTTTGCTGCTCCATTGATAATCTTCGTCTTTTGCATCTCCGTATATTCCCACATACGCCCGGATGTTTGTCTTAGGAGTGAGTCCCGGGCGGGCAGTACGGACATTGATCACTCCGTTCAACGCTGAAGAACCATATAATACGGA
>Ga0192240_10116_pt1 | contig 43129 bp, 39 predicted proteins | sample Koala_Koa27_H3_FD_131237 | JGI IMG/M metagenome (GOLD analysis project Ga0192240, IMG submission 131237) | Enriched cells from koala feces incubated with labeled cellulose particles, San Francisco Zoo, California, United States - Koala_Koa2-7_H3 ...
TCATCGGCCACCTGCCGGAATATGAGCATGTCCTGCTGAATTATGTGGAGCCTTGGAAGGTGTTTGCTTTCTGTAAGGCATGACAAGAAAAACAGATAAGGAGTTAAACCATGCAGAACAAAAGACAGGAACAGCTGCTATCCATACTTTCTGAACGGGGGGACTGGATGACCAGCCGGCAGCTGGCCGGCCTTCTGCAGGTTTCAGACAGGACCATCCGCTCTGATGTGGAGTCCATCAATAAACGGATAACCCCGGCGCCCATTGAATCCAATGTGCGCCAGGGTTATCGTGTTATGGAGGATGCCAGGACAAGCATTCCGGCGCCCGAGAAAAATCCCTCCGGGCCTGAGGTTCCCCAGACCCCGGGAGGCCGGTGTATATACATTATACAGAAGCTTTTGTTTGAGACCAGGGAACTGAACCTGGTCTCTCTTCAGGACCAGATTTTTGTCAGCGGCTACTCCATTGACAATGATTTAAAACGCATACGCAGGATGCTGGAGCCTTACGCCAACCTGAAACTGGTGCGACACAGGGAATGCATTTCCCTGAAGGGGGATGAGGCCAGCAAACGGCGGTTTTACAGGGACCTGCTTGTGGCTGAGGTCCAGGAAAATTTCCTCAACATGAACCTGCTGGCCGGCCTTTATAAAAGCTTTGACCTGATTGCGGTCAAGGATATCTTTGTGGATGTGCTGGAGGAGTATGATTACTCCATCCATGAGTCCATGTTCCCCATGGTCATCCTCCACGCAGGCACCAGCATTGAACGGATGAACTGCGCCAATTATGTGAATATGGATAACAGCTCCCAGGGCCTTGAGGATACCATTGAGTACCAGATTTCCCTGACCTTTTTTGACCGTATCTCAAAGCGCCTCCACATCGAGGTCCATGACGGCGAAGTGGGGATGTTTGCCCTGGTCATCATGGGCAAGCGGGCCTCCAACTATACAAGTGATTTTGTGAACTTTGAAGGTAAATGGCTGAACACGAAAAAGCTGGTTGCCGAAGCCCTGGATGGGATTTATTCCCTGTTCGGACTGGATTTCCGGGAGGACGGGGACCTGATTGCAGGGCTTAAGATGCACATCCACGGCCTCATAGACCGCGTAAAGGCCAAAGCCCATATGCAGGATGTGTTTGTGGAAGAAATCAAGTGCAAATACCCTCTGGTATTCGATATGGGCATCTATGTGGTGGAGCTTTTAGAGGACAGGCTGGAGGCTTCCATATCCGAGGTGGAATCCTGCTACATTGCCCTGCATCTGGGTGCTGCCAGCGAGCGGATCAACAGTGTCAGGAAGTACAGGACCATCATGATCATCCCCCATAACCAGACATTCTCCGATATGTGCGTGAAGAAGATATCGGAAATGTTCCGGGAGAGGGTGGATGTGGTTGGGACGTTCCGCTATTTTGAGGAAGAGACGGTTTCCTCCCTGGACCCGGATCTGATACTGACCACATTTCCCCTGGAACATAAGCTGGACGTGCCAACGGTGCCAATCAACCTGTTTGTGGATTCAGAGACAGAGTCAAACATACTACAGGCAGTCAATAAGCTGGATAAAAAACAGTTCCAGCTGGAATTCACCTCCCATATCGGCAGCCTGATACGCAAGGAGCATTTCCATGAAAACGTGACCCTTGGGACGCCGGAGGAAATCATACGCCTGTTGTGCCATGGCCTTGAAAAGGAAGGCATCGTGGAGCCGGGCTTCAAGGATATCGTACTGAAAAGGGAACAGATGTCCCCCACCTCCTTTGTGAATGCATTTGCGATTCCCCATGCCTTCGGCGCCTTTGCCAGCCATTCCACCATTGCGGTGGCCCAGCTGAAAAGCCCGGTGCGCTGGGGGAACTTTGACGTGGGACTGGTCATGCTTTTTGCCATCAATGAAGGGGATGAGCGGATGATCAAGATTTTCTTTGACTGGGTCAGCAATGTGGTGAACCGGCCTGAGGAGCTGGCAAAAATAGTATCGTCCTGTACCTATGAGGAATTTATTGACAGGATAATGGGTTGAATTTCCTAACAGCTAGGAAATCCGATTAATGAAAAAAACTGAATAAAGGCCTTATAATAAAGGCAACTTAATAAGAGATGCAGCAAACAGACAGTTTTGTTGCATTTTCTCATTTACGATTTTAAGCAAAACAGCAAACAGGAGGTAGCATTATGGTAGAGGGATTAGAGATGACATGCTTTCAGATCATTTCCAATGTGGGCGCTGCGCGTTCCAGCTACATTGAAGGGATTCAGAAAGCAAAGGCAGGGGATTTTGAAGGGGCAAGGAAATGCATCGAGGAAGGACAAAAGCTATTCTTAGTCGGGCATGAGGCGCATTTCGAACTGATACAAAAGGAAGCTCAGGGCGTCCAGGTGGGCGGTTCGCTTATCCTGGTCCACGCAGAAGACCAGCTGATGAGCGCGGAAAGTTTTAAGATCATTGCCGAGGAAATGATTGCATCCTATGAGCGTATCATTGAACTGGAAAAGAAGCTGGAAAATAAATAATCATTAAAAATAAAAAAGTAACCATAATAAAGAATATGGACATAAGGAGGATTTTACAATGAAACGTGTATATTTATTCTGTAGCGCAGGTATGTCAACCAGTATGCTGGCAAGCAAGATGCAGGGTGTTGCCAATTCCCATGACCTTCCGATTGAGGTGGAGGCGTTTCCGGACGGCAAGATCGGGCAGATCATTGATGAGAAACACCCGGATGTCATCCTGTTAGGGCCCCAGGTTAAATACCGTTATGCTGAGATTGTTGAAAAGTACGGCAGCACAGGCATCCCAATCCAGGTAATTGACCAGACGGATTATGGTATGATGAACGGCGAAAAAGTCCTCAAGTCAGCCATCAAGCTGATGAAGTCAGCAAAATAAAGAAACACCCTGCGCCAAGGCGCACATTAAAATATCTGATATGGGGGAATAGAAAATGTTAAGTAAGTTAGAGTCCGTACTCATGCCGCTGGCAGAGAAAATCGGTAAGAACAAATATCTGATAGCTGTCCGTGACGGTTTCCTGTTATCCATGCCACTGTTGATTGTAGGTTCCTTCTTCCTGCTGATTGCCAACTTCCCGATTCCTGGATGGAGCGATTTCTGGGCAAGGTTTTTCGGCGAGAACTGGACCTCCTATTTCTCCAAGCCAACGGACGCCACCTTCACGATCATGGCAATCCTGGCTGTCATCGGCATCGGTTATTCCTTTGCAGAGCAGATGAACGTGGATAAGCTGTTCGGCGCTGCAATCGCCATGGTATGCTGGTTCTTAATCATGCCGTATGAAATCATATCCGGCGACACAACCGTAACCGGCATCCCGCTGGGATGGGTTGGTTCCAAGGGAATCTTCGTAGGTATCATCGTGGCATTCCTGTCCGTGCATATCTATGCATGGGTGAATAAGAAGGGCTGGGTCATCAAGATGCCTGACGGCGTGCCGCCCACCGTATCCAAGTCCTTCTCCGCACTGATTCCGGCCGGCGTGGCAGTACTGGTGTTCTTTGTCATCAACATCGTATTTGCCATGACTCCATATAAGGATGCATTCACCTTTATCTTCACCATCCTTCAGACACCGCTGTTAAAGCTGGGCAACACACTTCCGGCCATGGTAATCGCTTATATATTCCTGCATTTCTTCTGGTTCTTCGGAGTAAACGGCGGTTCTGTGGTGGGCGCGGTGTTCAACCCGATCCTGCAGACACTGTCTGCCGACAACCTGGCTGCGTTCCAGGCAGGCCAGGCGTTGCCAAACATAATCTCACAGCAGTTCCAGGACCTGTTCGCCACCTTTGGCGGCTGCGGTTCCACCTTGTCACTGTTAATTGCCATGCTGTTATTCTGCCACTCCAAACGTATCAAGGAACTTGGCAAGCTGGCGTTCATCCCCGGCGTGTTCGGCATCAATGAGCCTATCGTGTTCGGCCTTCCCATCGTGCTGAACCCGATGATTCTGATTCCGTTCATGCTGGTGCCCACCATCAACATCGTGATTTCCTATGTCTGCATGAGCATTGGCCTGGTTCCCCTGTGTTCCGGCGTCGCCATTCCATGGACCATGCCGGTGGTGCTTTCCGGTTTCCTGGCAACAGGATGGCAGGGCGCCGTGCTCCAGCTGCTGCTTTTGATCCTGGGCGTGTTCATCTACATGCCATTCATCAAGATGATGGATAAACAGTATCTGGCAGATGAGGCCAAGGCCGCTGAGAGCAAGGACGACGATGATATTGACTTTGACGACCTTTCCTTTGATGACCTGTAGGAAGCAGTATGACTTGAATTAGTATGACTTGAATTAGTATGACGTGAACTGACAGCAAAACCTGTAACTCCATTCACATGCCGGGCCTGTACCTTTTGTGCAGGCCCCTTATAAAAACAAGAGGTGTATGATATGAAAATAATTATGATATATGACCAGATTCAGTCAGGACTTGGAACAAAGGACGATACCATGGTTCCCCTTACAGGAAAAAAGGAGCCCATCGGTCCCGCCGTCATGATGGAACCTTTCTTAAAACAGGTGGACGGACACGTAATTGCATGCCTGTGCTGCGGTAACGGGACCTATCTTGCAGACCCCGAGGAGGTAAGCCGCAAGCTCTGCGCCATGGTAAAAAAACTCCAGCCGGATGTGGTCATGTGCGGACCGGCCTTTAACTATGCGGACTATGCAGCCATGTGCGCAAAGGTTGCCTGCGACATCAACGCAAACACCGATGCAAAGGCATTTGCAGCCATGTCCGTGGAAAATGCGGAAACCATTGCGGCCTACAAGGATAAGGTAGCCATTGTGGAAACGCCAAAGAAGGGCGGAATGGGCTTAAACGACGCCCTTAAGAACATGTGCGCCATGGCAAAGGCCCTGGCTGACAGAGAAGACATAACCGGACTTAAGAACGCATTCTGTTTTAAATAATTCATTGGACGAGGAGGAATCTGCCATGTGGGGAATGATTGCAACCTGGCGTATGGCCGTGGAAGGGATTACAAAGGGAGCTGAGCTTTTAAAGGACGGGAAGGACGCAGGGGATGCCATTGAGACAGCCATCCGTGAGGTAGAGGATTTTCCATACTACAAGTCTGTCGGATACGGCGGCCTTCCAAATGAAGAGATGGAAGTGGAGATGGACGCCGCGTTCATGGACGGGGATACGCTGGATATCGGGGCTGTAGCGGCCATTAAGGATTTTGCCAACCCGGTTTCCATTGCAAGGCGCTTAAGCCATGAAAAGGTCAACAGCCTGCTGGTGGCCGAGGGCGCTGAGAAATTTGCCCATAAGGAAGGATTTGAGCGCAAAAACATGCTGACCGACCGCGCCAAGGCACATTACCGCAAGCGGGTAAAGGAAGTGGCTGCCCAGGAAATCAAGCCTTACTCCGGTCATGATACCGTGGGCATGGCGTGTCTGGATATGACAGGTAAAATGACTGCCGCCACATCCACCAGCGGGCTTTTCATGAAGAAAAAGGGACGGGTGGGGGATTCGCCTATCTCAGGCTCTGGTTTTTATGCGGACAGTAAACGCGGCGCGGCCAGTGCAACCGGACTTGGGGAGGACCTGATGAAAGGGTGTATTTCCTATGAAATCGTACGGCTTATGGGGGAAGGCATGCATCCCCAGGAGGCATGTGAGACAGCGGTGAACAGGCTGGACGCGGAGTTAAAGGAGAGAAGGGGCCAGGCCGGCGACCTTTCCCTGATTGCCATGAACCCCAAGGGTGAGTGGGGCGTTGCCACCAACATTGAGGGCTTTTCCTTTGCAGTTGTCACGGAAAACCAGGAACCCACGGTTTATCTGGTAACCCGGGGCGGGGACGGACATTGCACCTTTGAGGCTGCCTCAGAGGAGTGGATGGAAAATTACATGAAGACGCGTATGGCGCCTATCGAGGAATAAGGGATGGGCTTGAATATGGGCTTTGATAAGGGTTTGGATCAGTGTATCATAGAGGCAGTGGACCGTTTAAAGGATGAGATGATTGACAGTATCCTTGAACTGGTGCGGATTGACAGCGTGGAAGGGGAAGGGTCAAAGGAGGCGCCTTTTGGCCCGGGCGTGAAGCAGGCTCTTTTAAGCGCGCTGGATATCAGCAGGCGTCTGGGCTTTGACACGGTGAATCTTGACAACTACATCGGTTATGCCCAGTATGGCGGGGGAGCGGACGGATACGTCTGCGCCATCGGGCATGTGGATGTGGTGCCGGCCGGGGAGGGATGGAAACAGCCTCCCTTTAGCGGATATATGGAAAACGGAATTATCTACAGCAGGGGAGTATTGGACAATAAAGGGCCTGTTCTGGCCTGCCTTTACGGGCTGGCGGCCCTTAAGAAGCTGGGGGCAAAGCTAAGGCACCCGGTCAGGATTATCTTTGGATGTGACGAGGAAACAGGCTTTGAGGACCTGAAGTATTATCTCACAAAGGAAAAGCCCCCCATATACGGGTTTACGCCAGACTGTAAGTATCCGGTGGTGTACAGTGAGAGAGGACGGGCCGTTGTGCGGATTCTTGGGGGCAAAGAAAAGCTGGAACCATTTTTCGGATTTGTGAACCAGTATTTTATCGGCGCCAGGAATACAGGGGACCGCCTGGGGATTGACTTTTTCCATGAAGAATACGGGACCATGGAAATGCGCGGGTATAAACTTGGATGTGTGGAAGGAATGGTCAGCTTTGACGTGACCCTCAGCTATCCGGGCGGAACCGCCATCCGGCAAATCATGGAAAAGATTCAGGGGAAGGCTTTGGAATCAGGGCTTTACACAGAGCTGGTCATGAATTATGACCCGGTCATATTTGAAAAGGACAGTCCCATGGTAAAAGCGCTACAGGAGAGCTATGAGATTGTAACGGGACAGGACGGGACGCCGGTTACCACCACGGGCGGGACCTATGCCAAGGGTATGCCTGGAATCGTGCCCTTTGGCCCAAGTTTTCCGGGGCAGAAGGGAATCGGGCATAATCCCAATGAATGGATGACCGTGGACGACCTGATGACAAACGCAAGGATATATGCATTGGCCTTGTACCGGCTGGGGCAGTTGTAGGCAGCAGGGAAATGGCGGCGGGTACAGATACAGACAGTGGTTAACCGGATGCGGATTGGCACTCGGACGGTCAGACCGATGGATCAGATAGGGAGGAACGTAAAACTATGTTGGAAATATGCTGCGGCAGCTACTATGATGCGGTTCAGGCCGCGTCCGGGGGCGCCAAAAGGATTGAGTTAAACAGCGGGCTGCATCTGGGCGGGCTTACCCCGTCCCTGGGCACCCTTGAGCTTGTGAAGGAACACTGCAATATCAGGACAGTGGCAATGGTGCGTCCAAGAGGCGGCGGCTTCTGTTACTGCAAAGAGGATTTTGAGGTAATGGAAAGGGATACCGGGATCCTGGTCAGCCACGGGGCGGATGGAATTGCCTTTGGCTGCCTGAACCCGGATGCAACCATTAACCGGGAGCAGAATGAAAGGCTGATTTCCATCATCCATGAATATGGGAAGGAAGCCGTATTCCACCGGGCCTTTGACTGCACGGACAATCCTTACAGGTCCATGGAGCTGCTCATAGACATGGGGGTGGACCGGGTGCTTACCAGCGGACTAAAAGCCAAGGCAGCACAAGGCACGGCTCTCCTAAAGGAACTGCAGGCCATGTACGGGGACAGGATTGAAATCCTGGCAGGAAGCGGCATCCATGCCGGCAATGCCAGGAAGCTGATGGACGACACCGGTATTACCCAGGTCCACAGTTCCTGCAAGGACTGGGTAAAGGACCCGACCACCATTGTAAACAGCGTTTCCTATGCCTTTGGGGATGCGCCCAACGAAAATGCTTACGATGTGGTATCTGAGGAACTGGTGCGCAGACTTCTCATCAGCATCGGCGAGGCAGAGGGGACAGGGCTATGATTGCCAAATACAAGAAGAACATCATGGTGCGCAGGCTCATAACCATTGCAGCGGTCATTGTCTCCGCACTGCTTCAGACCTATGTAATCCAGGCATTTATCCGGCCGGCCAACCTTTTGTCCAGCGGTTTTACCGGCGTGGCAATCCTGATTGACAGGATTGCCTCTTTATATGGACATAATATCTCCACATCCCTGGGAATGCTGGTCCTCAACATACCGGTAGCCATCCTGTGCAGCAAAAGCATCAGCATGCGTTTTACCTTTTATTCCATGCTGCAGGTATTCCTTGCCAGCTTTTTCCTGAAGGTGTTCCACTTTAAGCCATTGTTCAATGACGTGCTTCTGGATGTGGTGTTTGGCGGCTTCCTGTACGGTATTGCCATTGCCATCGCGCTGCGCGGAAATGCCTCCACCGGGGGCACTGACTTCATTGCGCTGTATGTGTCCAATAAGACCGGGAAATCCATATGGGAATATGTGTTTGCAGGAAACTGTGTCATCCTGTGTATTTTCGGGTATATGTTCGGATGGCTTTATGCCGGGTACTCCATCTTATTCCAGTTTGTTTCCACCAAAGCCATTTCCGCCTTCCATCACAGGTATGAGCGGGTCACTCTGCAGATTACCACCACCAATGCAGAGGATGTGATTAAGGCTTACGTGAAACAGTACAGGCATGGGATATCCTGCGTGGACGCCATAGGAGGCTACAGCCACAGGAAAATGTACCTGCTGCACACCGTGGTATCCTCCTATGAGGTGAATGATATCGTCCACCTGATGCGGGAACAGGATCCGCATGTGATTGTGAATATGATTAAGACAGAGAACTTTTATGGTGGGTTTTATCAGGCGCCGATTGAATAAGGCTGCCATGCCATCCTATGATTCATTTCCCCTTTTGTTCCTGTCATATATCTGATATAATAGTGAAAAAGGAGGCGGGTTATATGAAACTCTGCATTGCATTAACTGGAATAGTCCCAAAACAATCATTAATGGATCAGGAGGATTATAATGACTATTCCAGACAGCAGCAGGATTTATCCCAGAACGGGAGATACGCAGATTGTATATTTGAAGAATGTAATTGAGAATCCCAATATAGAAATAGGGGAATTTACAATTTATAATGATTTTGTCCATGACCCAAGGGATTTTCAAAGGAATAATGTGCTTTACCATTATCCAATCAATCAGGACAGGCTTATCATCGGGAAATTCTGTTCCATTGCATGCGGCGCCAGATTCCTGTTCAACAGTGCGAACCACACCATGCACTCCCTTGCCACCTATACATTCCCTTTGTTTTACGAAGCATGGGGACATGGCATGAGACCTGACATGGCGTGGGATAATAAAGGTAATATTGTCATCGGCAGCGATGTATGGATTGGATATGAGGCAGTTATCTTGGCAGGGGTTACCATTGGCGATGGGGCCATCATCGGAACCAGGGCCGTTGTCACCAAGGATGTGCCGTCATATACAATCGTAGGAGGCGTCCCGGCCAGGGTGATACGGAAACGTTTCTCAGATGAAGATATACAAACACTACAGCAGATGAGGTGGTGGGACTGGCCGGTGGAGAAGATTGCATCTGCCATACCATTGATACAGGCAGGAGACATTGATTCATTAAAGACGCTTCATCCGTAGATAGGATGGGATTCATAGTGGCAGGCAGCGGATTGCAGCTGCCTGCCGGTTTATAGTATAAAGATTCGTTTTTGTCATGGGGGATTGGTTATGAATATGAATCTTATTATATCGGATTTGATTGAAAATAATATTGAAAGAATACTGAAATATTTAGGCGGGCGCGTAAAGGCAGAATTCAAGAAGAGCCAGGTTCGATTCAGGATAGCATTCCAGAATTATTTAAGTACATCATATAATAAGTATAGTAAAGTAAAAACTATATTATATAATGATGAACCCATTTATTTATATGAATTTTTTGTCTGTAATGAATTAGAAAATGATAGATTTACAATTGATACAAACGAACATATAAAAGACTTACTGAATATATCACATTATATCATCATTACGGGCAGCGGTGGGATTGGTAAATCCATGATGATGAGACACTTCTTGATAAAAGCAATACAGGATAAAACATACATCCCCATCCTTCTGGAATTAAGGGATTATTCTGACTTTCCAGGGGATTTTCAGGAATTTATTTACCATTCCCTTACCGCATTAGAGTTTGACCTGGAAATGAATTATTTTGAACACGGTTTATCGACCGGTTGTTTTGTATTTTTATTAGATGGCCTTGATGAGGTAAAATCCAATAGATACTTAAAGCTCTGTAAGGAAATCGAATATCTTTGTTCCAGGTACAAAAAGAACTATTATATCATAACATCAAGACCTGGAAAAGGGTATGAAAGTTATTTCCAGCAGTTCACTGTCCTTAAATGCATGGAATTCACAAAAGAGCAGTCCATTATGATGATTAACAGGTTAAGTTATGATTATGAGATAAAGCAGAAATTCATCAATTATCTTCGGGATAAATTGTATGAATCACACAAGACCTTTGCCTCTAACCCTTTACTTTTAACAATACTTTTATTAACATATCATGAGTATGCGGAAATACCGGATAAACTTCACCTTTTTTACTCTTATGCATTTGATACGCTTTACATAAAACATGATGCGCGCAAAGGATTTAAACGTGATTTCCGTTCAGACTTAAGTGTTGATGATTTCAGGTTGGTATTAGCCACATTTTGTATGAGGACCTATATTCAAGAAATTTATGAATTCACATCCGATGATATAAGAAAATTAATAAAGGAAATACTTGATAAAAAGGTGAAAACAAAAGCATCCACAGAAGATTACATAGATGATCTTTGTACGGCCGTGTGTATCTTAATACGGGAGGGTGTCCGATATAGATTCTCCCACCGGAGTTTTCAGGAGTATTTTACCGCGCTTTGCATACGGGATTTATCGGATTCACTTTTATCAAGAATCTGCAATTATATGATCTATGAAAGCCAAACCCAAATACTTCAGGATGATATGATACTGATGCTATATGATATGATACCGGAACGTTTTGAAACTTGTATCATGATTCCAATATTAGAGAAGCTGGAAAATGATATGTCAGGTGATAGGCAGCTCGAATACACAAAATTATTATTTCCCAGGTTAAGGATGAAATATTCCAGTGACCAGTTCACAAATTTTGAGATATCATATAATAATTCACCTGTAATCAAACTTCTTTTAACCGCTATAAAACGGAACCATACAATATCTGATGCAGCTGCTGTTTCCGATAAAACCTTTTGGTATGAAATGAGAAAAAGGCATATAAAATTGACAGAGCCAATGGTGAATATCATAAATGAACATGGCAATGAATTCATGGATATTTTTTTACAGACCAGAATGGGACTGATGATTAAAAATACCTTACACTTGAAGAACCGGCTTCAGGAAAAATACAATGAAGAAATTTATTTATTGGATGAGTTACTAAAATAAAACCTGTATGTGGCATATCATGCCGTGATAGTTTACATAATAATGTTATGTTAACTATCGCGGCAATCGTCTCATCTTATCTTTTTTAACTCTTTATATTCTGTTATATATTACCAAATCCACTTGACAAATAAAATGGAATCATATATCATGATAGTATCATATTGTTATTAACAAAATGTAATTATCATACCGTTACTATGATATTGATATAATCCATACCAATATCCCACATGATACCATACATAAGGAGGAGGGTGACATGGTTTACTCATTGGAAGATTTAAAAAAAGCATACAGCAAAGGCCAGCATTATAAATTCCTGTTCTTTTGGGGGCACACACCGGATTCCGGCGGACGTATAACCGAGACCTGCTTAAGTCAGTGGTGGATGGCCCGCTTTGAGGTGGATGGGATTACATATTCCTGTGCGGAGCAGTTCATGATGGCGGAAAAGGCAAGGATGTTCCATGATGAGGAGATGCTTTCGTTGATTTTGGAAGCAAAGCAGCCCAAGGCCATGAAGGCATACGGCCGTAGTGTCCGCGATTTTGATAAAGGGACATGGGACCATGCATGTTACGGCATTGTCAAGCAAGCCAGCATGGCAAAGTTCTCCCAAAACCCGGAACTGTGGGAATTCCTCCGTTCCACCAGGAACAGGATACTGGTGGAGGCCAGCCCAAGGGACCGCATCTGGGGAATCGGTATGGGAAAGAGCAATCCGGATGCGCAATGCCCGTTAAAGTGGAAGGGCACTAACCTTTTGGGATTTGCCCTGACCGAGGCCAGGGATATCCTTATGGGGCAGGAAAAGGAGGTATGACAGGGATGGACAGAGACACCAGAATCCTTGACCGGAACGGCCTGACAGAAGCCGCGTATTTACAATCCTATGATCCCGGCCGCTATGAACGGCCTTCGGTGGCAGCCGACATGGCTATTTTCACGGTTTTGGAGGAAACAGAAGATAATTACAGGAAGCTTCCTGAAAAGGAACTGGGCATACTGCTAATCCAAAGAGGGGTTCATCCGTATCTTGGTTCCTGGGCCCTGCCCGGCGGCTTTGTACGGCCGGATGAGACCACGGAACAGGCGGCCAGGAGAGAACTCATGGAAGAAACCGGTCTGGACCAAGTATATATGGAACAGCTGTATACTTTCAGCGACCCTGGCCGTGACCCCCGCACCTGGGTCATGAGCTGTTCCTATATGGCGCTGATTGACAGTTCCCAGGTCCGGATAGAAGCAGGGGATGATGCGGATAATGCCCGCTGGTTCCACATTTCCTTCCACTTGATGGATGAACACGCGGATTATCCTGTTCCAACGGACGGGGAGGAACCAAAGGTCATACGCACCCAGCATTATAAACTAGAATTAACCCAGGACAGCACCTGCCTTTCTTCTGTCATTGAGAAATCCATGACCAAAACAGAAAAAGGCACGTTTATTGAATATAAGATAACGGAAAACAACGGCCTGGCTTTTGACCATGCCAGGATTATCACCTATGCCCTGGAACGGCTCCGGGGTAAGGTTGAGTACAGTGGACTGGCGCTTCACCTGATGCCTCCTGAATTCACGCTGACACAGCTGCAGCAGGTATATGAAGTGATTCTGGGAAAACGCCTTTTAAAGGCAGCCTTCCGCAGGAAAGCAGCCTCCCTTGTGGAGGAAACGGATTCCTACACAGGGAATGAGGGCCACCGTCCGTCCAGACTGTATCGCAAAAAATGGAAGGAGTTTTAAATATGGATAGAAAAGCAACTGCCAAGGAAACACTGGAAATCATGAAACGCGGAACCTACGAAACCCGTGGCAGGACAGTTGATATCATGAAACAGCACAGGGCATCTGTGGACAACAGCCTTTTATTCACACCGGAACAGGCAGAGACACTTGCAGCAACATACGCCAAAGGGGAACCGTCCGGTAAATTACCTGTAATGAAGACCATGGACTGTTCCACCGTGGATGCCATCCTCCGGCTGGCAGGAGATGGGGTGGCTGATCCCGGGGTGCTGAACTTTGCCAGCGCCAAGAATCCCGGAGGAGGGTTCTTAAACGGAGCCATGGCCCAGGAAGAGAGCATAGCTGCATCCAGCGGACTCTACCACACCCTGATAAGGCATCCGGAATACTATCAGAACAACCGGAACTGCCCATCCATGATATATACCAACCACGCCATTTATTCACCAGAAGTTGTATTTTTCCGCAATGGCCGGTTTGAGCTTTTGGAGGAACCTGTAACGGCTTCCGTGCTGACCCTGCCCGCTGTCAACATGGGACAGGTGATACAGAAGGGAGAGGATGTACATACAGCGGAAACAGCCATGTATGAACGCATGAAGCTGGCCCTGGCCCTGTTCGTGCAGATGAATCACCGTCATCTCATCCTTGGGGCTTACGGATGCGGCGTATTCCGCAATGACCCGTACAAGATAGCCTGCTGGTGGAAGGAACTGCTGACCGGTTATTTTGCAGATACCTTTGATACCGTGGTGTTTGCAGTCATGGACCGTTCCAGGAAAGGGGAATGCCTGCGGGCGTTCGGGGAGGTGTTTGGTGCGGATGAGGCGGTGAGGATGTCTTAATAGGAGACAACACGATGAAAGTGAAAATCATGGCTGCAATGTAACTTATAGGATTATCTATCAAAGAGGTACTGTAGTGTCAGTTTGGATTTAATCCGTGCAATACAGTACCTCTTTCCTGTTTATCTGTATCCCGTCCTTGGGTTCAGCCACTCGCTTTAAAGGGACCGCCCTGGCGTATTGGTTCAAGAACTCCAGGGGAACTTGACTGAGTCTGTTTTTTGTGAACGGAGGCATGACAGCGTTACATCGCTACCAGTTTCTTTTCCGAGAAGCACTTCCTTGGCAGTAGAGACAATGGCATTGTTCACGAATCCATGGACCGACATGTTGGTACACATGCCTTGCCATCCATACATTTTTGTATTATAATTAAGAGCATCAAACAAATGGAGAAACGATTATGAGCGCAGGACAGCTTTTTACAAAATTATTTGAGAATCCGGTGAACACAGCCATTACCGTACTTACCGTGGTGATTGTGATTGAACTGGTAAAGTATTTCATCAACCGTAAATAAAAGTTTTCTGTTTCATGGTTGACATTTCCCGGTTTTCCCATTATAGTAAGTTCTAGAATAAGAAGACCGGTGGTTCTTCATAAGCAAAGGAGTGGTTGTTATGTTGGCAAATCAGATGGATCAGGTGAAAACAAGATAACAGTGTAAATCAGACAGGGACTGGCGTATGATATGTTTTTTGCGCACGGCTTGTTGTCGTGTTTTTTTGTACCCTTTTTTACCTGTCAGCTTATGAAGGAGATTTTAGGTTTGAATCAGGAAAATTGCATATTGATTACGAATGAAAAGAACTGGGTGGAACAGGCGGCCAAGGACCAGCTCTGCGGCGTGGGCAGGCTGCCAGGGGTCATAAAGGCAGTGGGTCTGCCGGACCTGCATCCGGGCAAGACGCCGGTTGGAATGGCTGTGCTCAGCCAGGGAAGGTTTTATCCCCATCTGATTGGAAATGACATTGGCTGCGGGATGAGCCTTTTTAAGACAGAAGTAAAACAGAAGAAATTTAAGATGGACAAATGGGTAACCCGTTTAAACTCCATACGCGGACTGGAAGACATACCCTGTGACATCCCATATGATGAAGCGTGCCCTATCCGGGATTTCGGAACCATTGGCGCAGGCAATCATTTTGCTGAATTCCAGTGCCTGTACCAGGTGTATGATGAGGATACAGCGGGAGGGCTTGGGCTTTTGGATGGAAGGATCTTTCTCTTGATTCACTCCGGTTCCAGGGGTTATGGGCAGGATATCCTCTCACGTTTTTATTCACCTGCCGGACTGGAGGAGGGTTCCCAGGAGGCAGGAGCCTATCTGGCGGAACACGATAATGCGCTTTTATGGGCAGGGCGCAACCGGCTGGCTGCTGCTGTCAAGCTTTTGGATTATCTGAATGTAGACAGCCAGGTAGGACTGTTAACGGACAGCTGCCATAATTATGTGGAGCAGACCAGGGAAGGATGGCTGCACAGGAAGGGCAGTGTGTCCGCCGGTCACCAGGCCCTGGTCATCCCCGGTTCCAGGGGAACCCTGACCTATGTCTGTGTTCCGGGAAGGGATACACATATATCCCTGGATTCCATTTCCCATGGAGCTGGCCGCAAATGGGCCCGCAGCATCTGTAAGAGCCGGATTGACCGCAAATACGACCGGAATTCCATACGCAGCACCCGGTATAAAAGCCAGGTGGTGTGCCATGACACCAACCTGCTGTTCGCAGAAGCGCCGGAGGCATACAAGAACGTGGAACAGGTCATGGAAGCGCTGCAGGAATATAGACTGGTTGATATAATTGCAACCCTGCGCCCGCTCATCACATTTAAAGGGTAGGTGAGGGCATGAGGGTGCAGATCAGTTCCGGGCAGGGCCCGGCGGAGTGCGGACTTGCAGTGGGATTATTTTACAGACAGCTACAAAAGGAGGGGAGGGATATACGCCTAATCCAGAGTGTCCGTGCAAAAGGAGATAAAGGGTATTCTTCCATACTGTTTGAGACAGAGGAGGATATGCGGGAACTGGAAGGCAGCGTGCTCTGGATATGCAGAAGTCCTTTCCGTCCAAAGCACAGACGCAAGAACTGGTTTATTGATGTGAGCGTTCTGGAACAGCTGCCTGATACCCAGGGGGACATGAAGCTCCGTTTCGAAACCTTCCGCAGCAAAGGCAAGGGAGGACAGCATGTAAATAAGGTGGAGACAGGGGTGCGCGTCATCCATGTCCCCACCGGGATATCGGTTGTGTCCACAGAGGCCCGCAGCCAGCACATGAATAAAAAGCTGGCCATGAACCGTCTGTGCGATATCCTTGCAGATATGGAACTGGACAACAGGCGCAGGGAAAAGGAACTGGCATGGATGGAACACACCCGCCTGGAACGCGGGAATCCGGTGAGGGTTTACGAGGGCATGGATTTTATAAGGAAGAAATAATCATAGGGCAATAGGCCCCGTATCCCTCTGCCTCCATCTGGCTTAAGGGTATGAAACGGAGGGAGGCGCTGTTGATGCAGTAGCGCAGCCCTCCCTTTTCTAAGGGGCCGTCCGGAAACACATGACCCAGATGGGAACCGCCTTCACGGCTTCGGATTTCCACACGCGTCATACCATGGCTGGTATCGTGATGTTCCGTGATTGCACCGGGATGGACGGGTCTTGTGAAGCTGGGCCAGCCGCAGCCGGAATCATATTTGTCATCCGAAAGAAAGAGCGGCTCCCCGGTCACCACATCCACATAGATGCCCGGCTTCCTGGTCGCCCAGTATTGTCCGGAAAATGGACGTTCCGTGGCTGCATTCTGGGTCACTTCATACTGTTCCTTTGTCAGTGTGCCCTGCAGTTCCCGGATGTCCTTACGGATTCCCACGGTTTTATCCGTGCGCACATCCAGGCTGTTAAGGCTGCTAAAATCAATATGGTAGTAACCTCCGGGATGCACCCGCAGATAGTCCTGGTGATAATCCTCGGCAGGATAAAAGCTTTTAAGGGCCATGAACTCAACTGCCAGCGGTTTTTCATGGTCTTTTTGTACTGCGGCAATGATGGGCCGGATTTGCGCCCGGTCTTTCCCATCCGTATAGTAGATGCCTGTCCTGTACTGGCTTCCCCTGTCATTTCCCTGCCGGTTGATGCTTACCGGGTCAATTATCTTAAAAAACAGCCGTGTCAGTATGCCCAGTGTGACCACGGCCGGGTCATACACCACACGGACAGCCTCTGCAGCCCCTGTTGTGCCGGAGCATACTTCTTCATAGGACGGATCCTTAATATCACTGTTGGCATAACCCGAGATCGTGTCAAGGACACCGGGAACCCTGGAGAAATATTCCTCCACGCCCCAGAAACAGCCGCCTGCATAGTAAATTTCTTTTGATACATCCATTTGTCATTCCCCGCTTTCATGGTCCGGTGTGTGTTCCGTGTGATTTGTCATAAAATCTTAATAGAATATATACTATCCATATTTTCTTTTTTCTACTAAAATAAAAGTAGTAAAATAAAGTATATAGGATGGAGGAAGCCGCCATGACGCCAACGTTTCGATCCGTGTTTCCATATCTGCTGGTTATTATCATTGATTTCTATATACTCCCGCTTTTAATCAGGGACACTGGTTCGGCGATGATCATGCTTTTGATCATCCTGCCTTTTATCTGCTTTGCGTCATCTGTATTTTATGGTATCCGTCATTCCTTTCATCTGTCATACGCCTTCATAGTGGCAATATTGTTCCTTCCATCACTTTTTATCTATTATAACATAAGTGCTTGGATTTACAGCCTGATTTACGGGATTATCGCCCTGGCCGGCAATCTGACCGGATATCTGCTTCGTAAAACACAGGATCCCCACGAAAGGAGGGGCTTATGAGGGCAAATAAATGGCGTCTGTGGGGATTGATTGCTTTTCTGTGCCTGATTAACTGCCTTGCCTGCGGCCATGTCAGGTACAGCCTGTCGGGGCAGCAGTGGCTGGCCTCTCCTGGCGGCAAGGCCATACTGATTGTGACAATTGTATCGGCAGCCGCGCTGGCCGGATGTATGGTCATGGATTTTAAGCGGGGAAGGCGGCAGCCAAGGGATACAAAGGGGATATTTAAAAAAATAATGTGAGGATTACCATGAAAAAACAGACAAATACGGACCAGCAGGAGCCAAAGGACAGGAAGAAGGAAATCCTGGAATGGCTTCAGATCATAATAGCGGCAGCAGTAATCGCATTCTGCCTGAATACCTTTGTGGTGGCAAACAGCCGGGTCCCCTCGGCCTCCATGGAGAATACCATCATGACAGGGGACCGGATCCTTGGTTCCAGGCTTTCCTATTATTTTGGGAATACACCTGAGCGCGGGGACATTGTTATCTTTACCCACAAGGCGGAGCCGGGTAAGGATAAGACACGGCTGGTAAAACGTGTCATTGGCCTGCCCGGGGAGACAGTTGATATCCGGGAAGACAAGGTCTTTATCAATGGCTCAGACACACCGCTGCAGGAGACCTACCTGCCGGAGGCCATGGATTCAAAGGACTATCACTTTGAGGTGCCTGAGGGCTGTTACCTGATGCTTGGCGATAACAGGAATCATTCCATTGACGCCCGCGGATGGGAGGACCCATATGTGACAGAGGATGAGATAAAGGCCAAGGTCTTATTCCGGTACTTCCCCAGCATAGGGAAGATTGAGTAAAAGTAAAATCACTATATTGGGCAAAATAAACCGCGGATCATGGTAAAAATACCGGCTGACTGTAAAAACAGGACTGCCATCATGATTGGCGTCACATAGCGTATCATAAATGCATACATCTTCTTGCGTCTGAATACATTCCCATTTACTTCCATCTCTTCATCAATCCAGGCCGGTTTGATGACCCATCCCACAAAGATGCAGGTCAGCAATGAGATGAACGGCATCAGGAAGCTGTTGCTGATATAATCCATCAAATCCAGCAGCTGGGCGGTCTGTCCGTTTGGCAGAGGTATTTCAAAGTAAAAAATATTGTAACCCATACAGATGACCCCGGCGGCGCCTGCGAACAGGATGCCAATGAGCAGGCTCATCTGTTGGCGGGACTTGTGGAACAGCTCCATGCAGTTGGCAACCAGTGTCTCCATAATGGAGATACAGGAGGTCAGGGCTGCAAATGCCACCATGATGAAAAATACAAGGCCAATCAGGGCGCCGGCCCGGCCCATGGAGTTAAAGACCTTTGGAAGGGACACAAACATCAGGCTTGGGCCGGACGCCATGCCTTCGGTTCCGGAGAACACGAACACAGCGGGAATAATCATAAGCCCGGCCAGGAACGCAACACCTGTGTCAAAAAATTCAATCTGGCTTAAGGAGCGGTTCAGGTTAACCTCCTTTTTCACATAGGAACCGTATGTAATCATGATTCCCATGGAAACGCTTAAGGAAAAGAACAGCTGGCTCATGGCGTCCAGGAGGATTTCCAGGAAGCGCTTTAATGTAATCCCGTCCAGGCTGGGGATGATATATACCCCCAGTCCCTGAAGGCCTGTACGTGTGACCCCGTTTCCATCCGTATACTTGAGGGTAAGGGAGAAAAGCGCAATGCCCATAATCATGAAAATCAATCCCGGCATGATGATTCTGGAAAACTGCTCAATCCCTTTCTCCACGCCCCGGTACACGATAAAGGCGGTTGCAGCCAGGAAAATCAGCATGAAAAAGATGGGCGAGGCCTTGGATGTGATGAAGGATGTGAAATATCCATCCTTTGCAGCCTCCGCGCCCCGGGCAGTCATGTAAGTGACAATGTATTTCGTGACCCAGCCCCCAATTACGGAATAGTAGGTCATGATCAGGGCAGGGACCAGGAAGGTGAGATAACCCAGGAAATTCCATTTTTTATTGATAGCCCCAAATGCCTTAAGTGCATTCTGCTTTGTCTTCCTTCCAATGGCAACGTCCGTGGTCAGAAGCGTAAATCCAAAGGTGAGTACCAGCACCAGATAGATGATCAGGAACAAGCCGCCCCCGTCCTTAGCCGCCAGATAAGGAAACCGCCATATATTTCCCACCCCAACCGCACTTCCGGCCGCGGATAAAACAAAACCGATGGAGCCGCTGAAACTGCTTTTCTTTTTGGTATCCATAAAATCCCCCTGTTTCTTCTTATGTTTTCTATTGAATATTTTTGATTGAATGTTTTTTCTCATGTTTATGATTAAGCTTAAAGGATAACCTCATAAGGAAAACCTCAAATAGTTTATCAGAATTACTTTATAAATCAAATGTGCCCGTGTTTCATTTCAATAAACTTTTTTGCCTAAAAGTTTATTTAGAGTAGAATTATCCGGAAGGATGGTGTATGATAGGAAACTGGACACATCCCATATGGATGATGATATATTCTAAAGAAACTTTCAGGAGGAATCATGAGCAGGATCAATGAACATATTGGCGGGCGCATCCGCATGTACAGGAAGGCCAGGGAACTGACCCTGCAGCAATTGGCGGATCTGATTCACAAAAGCCGGGCCAGTGTGAGCAAATATGAAAATGGTGAGATCACGCTGGACGTGGAAACCTTGTCTGAGATAGCGGATGTGCTGATGGTCAGCCCTGGCCAGCTGATGGATTTTAACCCGCCGGTCCCAAAGACCGCGAAGCAGCCCCTGAACCATTCTGCCAAAAGCCCCTTTTACCAGGCCAAACGGCTGTATTTCTATTTTTATGACGGCCGTTATAAAAGGCTGAAGGATGGGATTATCGATATATATGAGAGGGAAAACTCACCGGGCAACTTTGAGGCAACCCTGTCCATCAGCGCAGTGACGCCCACGGGCAGGAGCAGTGAGATCTATTATACAGGCAAGGTGGTCTACAGTGATATGCTGATACGTTTTTCCTTTGTGAACCAGTGCAATGCCCTGGAGGAGGATCTGCTCTATATCTTCAATCCCCTGGAAATCCGTGATTCCACGGATGGGCTGCTGTGCGGGATTTCCAGCGCTGATTTCATGCCCTGCGCATTCAAATGCCTTGTGACCCTGACGCCCCAGGAGCACACGGAACGCTTTAAACAGCAGCTCCTTATCACCAAGAAGGAACTACAGAAATGGCAGAAATTAAACATGTTGATCGTGGACAACAGAGGACTATAGAAAGAGGACCATATGACAAATCAATTTGCAGCATACAATTTATCGCAGCCCATCCTTGACGCACTGACACTGCTGGGATACACGACGCCTACACCTATCCAGGAAGCCGTGATCCCGGCGGCCCTGAATGGGCGGGATATCGCTGCCCGTTCCCAGACCGGCACGGGCAAGACACTGGCCTTTGCCGTCCCGATCTGTGAAAAGGCCGTGTGGGAGGAGAACCTTCCCCAGGCCCTTGTACTGGAGCCGACCAGGGAGCTGGCCGTACAGGTAAGCCGCGAACTCTTCCAGGTGGGAAGGAAGAAGCGGCTCAAGGTCCCGGCTGTGTTCGGAGGTTTTCCCATTGACAAGCAGATCCGGACCCTGAAACAGAAATCCCATATCGTGGTGGGCACACCGGGACGCGTCATGGACCACCTGCGCAGGGGCAGCCTTTGTCTTTCAACGGTACGTTTCCTGGTGATTGACGAGGCGGATCTGATGCTGGACATGGGATTTCTGGAGGACGTACAGCAAATCCTTTCCATGCTTCCAAACCACAGGACCACCTTCCTGTTCTCAGCCACACTGGACGGGCGGGTACAGGAACTGACGGAGGCGGCTGTGTCAGAAGCAGTGTTCATTTCCATGGAGGATGAGGTGAAGGCGCCGCCTGCAATCGAACAGTCCGTGTATCAGGTTTTGCAGGAAGAAAAGTATGGTGGGTTTAAAAACATTCTGATTAAGGAAAATCCGGACAGATGCATGATATTCTGCGGAACCCGGGAGATGGTCAACGTACTGTTCCAGAAACTGCGGAGGGACCGCATTTTCTGCGGTATGATCCACGGGGAAATGGAGCAGGCGGAGAGGCTTAAGCATGTGGATGCATTCCGCCGGGGCGGGTTCCGGTACCTGATTGCCACAGACGTGGCTGCCAGGGGCATTGACTTTGAAGGCATTTCCCTGGTGGTGAACTATGATTTCCCTACGGGGCGTGAAACCTATGTGCACCGGATTGGCCGGACCGGCAGGAACGGACAGGCCGGACGGGCCGCCAGCCTTGTGACCGTGGATGAGCTGAGGATGCTTAATAAGGTGGAGGAATATATGGACGCCGCCCTGCCGCTCCTGCCGCTGCCTGAGCCGGACGAGGCAGAGGAAAAGGCATTCTGGGCGCTCCAGCGGAAAAAAGCAGAGCCCAGGGCAGGCAGGGACGCGGCCCTGAACCATTCCATCCTGCGCCTGTCCATTGGCGGCGGCAGGAAATCCAAGATGCGCACAGGGGATATTGTGGGAACCATATGCAGCATTGACGGGGTGGCGGCAGAGGATATCGGAATCATTGATGTCAGGGAAAGCCTGACCTATGTGGAGATACTGAACCAGAAGGGTCCCATGGTGCTGGAGCAGCTTCAGTCAAAAACCATTAAGGGAAAGGTGCGCAAGGTAAGGGCGGCAGGCAGCGGCCTGATATAGCGGGTATCATATACCATACCTGTACATGATTGGAAAACCAACAGCAAGGAGGGATTTTATCATGCCTGAAACCACTAACAGACAACCGGATAACAGGTCACGGCGTCTTTTTGCCGCCATTACCGCTGCAGCCACCCTTATGATCCTATGGGTGCTGTATGATTCGGAATTCCATTATGCCGATACTGCCAAAGGGCAGATGGAGGCGGCGGCTGATTATATAATAGATACAGACGGGAACAACAGCCTGCATCCGGTCCGGCCCGGTGACCCGCTGCATGTGATTGCATCAGGGAAGGTAAAAAACCATCTTTTTATTTTCTATGGCGCTGAAGACAGGGATAACATCCATGGCCTCGTCCATCTGATACAGGGAATCAATGGCAAATACCGTCTGTCCGATGCAAGCCTCAATCCATTTCCATACACAGCCGGGATCTATGCGGAACAGCTGCGGGTCAAGGGTAGCAATCTGGAACTGCTGGCACTGGCCGGTCACGGCTGCCAGGATATGGATGCATTCCGTATCACGTACGTATCATCCGTGGAAGGGTCTGCAAAGGAGACCACCCATGAACAGGTCTATCAGATAGAGGAGCCGGATTTCTTATGGCTTAAGGACATAAAGGAGCTGCGGCAAGAACTGGGCCTGGAGGACAATGCACGGATCCGCCTGTCAGCCGGGGAAATCCAGCTCCTTAACAAGGATGGGAATGATATCACCAGCCAATTTAAGGATCCCCTTGTAAGCCAGGGATGGGGCGGCGGAAAAGGAACCGCAGAAATGGGACTTCTGTACGTATTGATGGGAATTGTGGGCGGACTTGGATTAATATTAATCCGCTACTTACTCTATGACGACAAAAACCATGGGAGGCATTAAATGACAGGAAGCAGGAGAAGAAGCAGGAAAAAATGGAGCCGCCAAAAGGGAATACGGCGGGGAAAGGGCCTCATACTGGTCCTTGTGCTGATTGTGCTGGCAGGCGCCGGCATGGGCGGCGCATCCTACTATTATATACAGGCCAGGAAACAGGCGGCCATCCCAAAGCCGGATGAATTGTTTGCCCGGTACATTTCCTGCCTGTCCGAGGGCAGCTACGGGAAAATGTATGATATGCTGGACGACCAGAGCCGCCATGAGATAAGCCTGGAGGATTTCACTGCGCGCAACCAGAACATCTATGAAGGCATTGAGGCCTCCCATATCCAGGCTGACATCAAAAGCGTGGAGGAACCCCAGGAAAATGTGGCTGTGGTAACTTACCAGATGAGCCTTAATACAGTGGCGGGGGCAGTCTCATTCCCCAATCAGGTGACCTTTGTAAGGAATGAAGAGGGATATTACCATATGTCCTGGAATGACCGGGTCATATTCCCTGAGTTCAGCAAGACAGACAAGGTCCGCGTGTATACGGAAAAGGCTGAACGCGGGGAAATTTATGACAGAAATGGAACGCTTCTGGCAGGCCGGGGCGCCGCATCCCTGGTAGGTCTTGTACCTGGCAGGATGAGCGCTGAGCCTGCCTCGGACATGGAACGCATTTCCTCCCTTCTGGGTATTTCCACGGAAAGCATTGAAAAAAAGCTTGGCGCGAAATGGGTCAAAGGCGACTCCCTGGTCCCCTTAAAGACCCTTAAAAAGGTCGATGAGTTAAATCTTAAGTCCGGGGAGCCAGTGGAGGAGAACCTGCTAAACCGCGCCCTTCAGGATGAGCTCCTGACCATCCCGGGTGTCATGATCACGGATACGCCGGTCCGTTCTTATCCCCTTGGGGAGCAGGCCTCCCACCTGATAGGATATGTGCAGAACGTAACGGCAGAGGACCTGGAAAAACATGCCGGGGAAGGATATCTGACCGACAGCGTTATCGGGCGCAGCGGCATGGAGGCTTTGTTTGAAAATGAACTGCGGGGCACCAATGGCTGTACGGTTGCCATCATCCGGGAAGACGGTTCCATGAACCGGGTGCTGGCAGCCATCCCCAAGCAGGACGGTAAAAACATTACCCTTACCATAGACAGCAATCTCCAAAGCGCCATATACCAGGCATTTAAAGAGGATAAAAGCTGTTCTGTTGCCATGAATCCTTATACAGGTGAGGTGCTGGCCCTTGTGAGCACGCCGTCCTATGACAACAATGACTTCATACTGGGTATGTCCCAGGAAAAGTGGACCGCGCTGAACGAGGATGTACGCAATCCGCTGCTGAACCGCTTCAGGCAAAGGTTTGCCCCCGGTTCCTCCTTTAAACCAATAACCGGCGCCATTGGCCTGGATGCAGGAACCCTGGACCCGGACCGCGATTATGGCGAGGAGGGGCTGAGCTGGCAAAAGGACGAAAGCTGGGGCAATTATCATGTGACCACACTCCACAACACCAATCCGGCCACGCTGGAACATGCCATGGTGCTGTCCGACAACATTTACTTTGCAAAGGCTGCACTGGAAACCGGATATGATGCCTTTGCCTCCGGACTTGACCGCCTGGGCTTTAACCAGGACCTTCCCTTTGAAATCTCGGTGGCCCAATCCCAGTACTCCAATACGGACCGCATTGAGACAGAAATACAGCTGGCGGACAGCGGTTACGGACAGGGCCAGATATTGGTTAATCCTATCCATCTGGCCTCCCTCTATACCATGTTCCCCAATCGGGGAGATGTGATAAAACCCCGCCTGGTCCATGATAAAGATATGGAACCGGAGGTATGGCTTCCCGGTGCATTTTCACCGGAAATCACGGAGCGGATTGAAAATTCCCTTAAGCAGGTGGTGTCTTCCCCAGAAGGCACGGGGCGGGCCGCATACAGGGAGGACCTTGCTCTTGCAGGCAAGACCGGGACAGCGGAAATCAAGGCCTCCAAGACCGATACCAGCGGAACGGAACTGGGATGGTTTGCCGTCTATACAGCAGACCCCAATCAGCCCACGCCCCTTCTTCTTGTGAGTATGGCGGAGGATGTGAAACATACAGGCGGCAGCGGACTGGTAGTGCGCAAGGATAAGACGGTGTTGGATACCTATCTGCCGGCTGCACCGCAGTAGGGATAGGATGGCAGCGGACTGGAAAAATTCCGGTTGAATCATGCTGTATATTTTGTTATAATATAGATATCAAAAAAAGATATTTGGAATGCGGATACGTGATAAACGTGTTCGCATTTCGTCGTTTATGGGAAGATGAACAAATCTGTTCATCCACCCCTGCACTGTCCTATGGCAGCTAATACATATCAGAGGTGGGAAAATGAAAAAAATGGATGAACTGTTAGTGGAGAATGACCGGTTAAGGATACTTGCCAGACATGATTCGCTGACAGGGCTTTTTAACAGGGGAGCAATGGAAGAGGAGATAGGCGCCTTACTCAGAAATAAAAAGGGCGGTGTCTTCCTTATGCTTGATGTTGATCATTTCAAGGATATTAATGATGTCTATGGACATCTGACCGGGGACCTGGTCCTACAGGAGCTGTCCCGCATCATGGGGTATCTTTTTTTCAAAAAAGATATCATCGGGCGTATGGGCGGGGATGAATTTGCCATCTTCATACCAGGTGGATACAGGAATGAACTGGTGGATTCCAAGGTGGAGCGGCTTCATTCCAGAGCAGCCCAGGCCGGTAAGGATATGGGGATTGGGAACAGCCTGAAACTGACTGTCGGCGCTGACCTGGCCAGGAAAAACGATACATTCCACACACTGTACAGGCGGGCCGACCTGGCCCTCAGGTTTGGAAAACAGCGGCGGAAAAAGTCCTTGTATCTCTATGAATCCTCCATGGAGGACTGCCGCCCGGATTCAGCCGCAAGGAACGGAATGCCGGCAGCGCCCCATGATATGAAATATATATGCAGGCAGCTGAAGGAACCGGATTTTGCCCAGGAAGCCGGCAGTCAGGACTATCGGACCTTTCTGTCCATTTACCGCTTTTTGGAAAGGAACCTGGGCAGGACTGGTCTGAATGTCCAGATCATACTTATATCCGTAACGGACCAGTATGGTTCATTTGTTGCATTGGAGGAACGTGAATTCCTGACAGGCAGGCTGAAGGACAGTATCTGTTCATCCCTGCGTTTCGGCGACCTATATACAAGGTACAGCAGCTGCCAGTTCCTTATCATGACACCAGGGGCGTCCTGCGGGAATATGGAGCAGATCATTCTTCGGATTCAAAATAAATTCCAGGAATTGGTTTCAGAACGCAACGATATCAAACTTTTTTTCAGTTTTTATCCATTGCAGCAGACTACACCGAAAAAGCAGGATCCCGATTCCACGGGGCGTGTCTGATTACCTCTGACCGGCGCAGGCCCTGTTTTGCAGATTATAGGCCCAAATCAAGCGCACATGGCAGGCTATGATTGACAAAACGCCGGCATTCTAATATAATTCATGAAACATCAACCGTTTACATCATTTTTTCATTGGAGGAAAATATATGGAGCATTCCTACCGGCTGCTGGCAGTCGATGATGAACCGGATATACTGCGGACCAACCGCAGATACCTGGAAGCACGGGGGTATCAGGTGGATACGGCGGTCTGTGCAGCCGATGCGCTTAAACGGCTGGGCCGGCAGGGATATGACTGTATCCTGCTGGATGTGCTGCTTCCTGATATGAACGGATATAAGCTCTGTGAAGCTGTCCGTTCCCTTACCAGCGCCCCAATCCTGTTCCTCAGCTGTATGGATGACGAGGCGGATAAGATAAAGGGGCTGATGGCCGGAGGGGATGATTACATCACAAAACCCTACAGCCTGAAGGAGCTGGCGGCACGCGTATATGCGCAAATACGGCGAAACTCCATGAAAGGGTTCGTCATTAATCACCAGAACCAGCTTCTGCAGATTGATAACAGGATCATACCGCTGGCACAAAAGGAGTTTGAACTATTCCTGTTCCTTCTTGGCAATAGCGGGCGTATTCTTTCTGCGGCAGAACTCTACCAGGAGGTGTGGCGTACCGGGAAGGCAGATGCAGCCAATACCGTTGCGGTCCATATCACCCGGCTCAGGCACAAGCTGGAGGAGACAGAATCCGTTATTGGCCGGATTGAAACCGTGCGTGGGGAAGGATACAGGTTCCTGCCCAGATCAGAAGCGGGGATAAGGCTATGAAACGGTTCCTGGCTATCTTTCTGCTCATTTTCTCCCTGTGTCTGGCGCTGTTCTTTACTGCCTCCAAGCCCTTTGTCTCAAATGGGCCAAACGCAGTGGACGGTGTCCTTGATGTCCGCGGTGCGGACTTTACTTCACAGGTATACGCACTGTCCGGGCAGTGGGAATTCTATCACGGCCAGCTGTACACCCCGGAGGACTTCAGACAGGGAACCGTCAAAGCAGGGGAATATATAGACCTGCCCGGCCCCTGGACCAGGGCGGGATATCCGAAGCTTAGCCACGCCACCTACCGTCTTAAGATCCTGACGTCTCCCGGGCAGGTATATCTCCTGTATATCCCAGAAATCATGTCATCCTCCATAATCTGGCTCAACGGGGAGGAGTTCTACCGCGCCGGGAAAGTAGGTGAATCTGACGACGATACGGTTACCGGGGTCCGCAATGAACTGCTGGCAGCAGCCTCCCCAGAGGGCACCCTGGAGTTGGTTGTCCAGGCCGCCAATTACCGTATGAACGGCAGCGGCATTTTTTATCCGCTCCTGATTGGGCGGGATACCATCCTCATCCACCATGTGTTCTGGCAGCGCACCGTGGTGGCGGCCGCCCTGGGAGGCATCCTGTTGATTGGGGTTTACCACCTGTTCCTTTATTTTTTCCGCAGGCAGGAGCGCATGTATCTGACCTTCAGCCTGATCTGCCTGACCACGGTGCTGCGTCTGGGAATGGAGAGCAATGCGCTGGTCCAGTATTTTCTTCCGGGTGGGATTGATTTTATACTCAGCCGGGTGTTTTTATTGCTGTTTACTTTGCACAGCCTGTGCATCTGCCTGTTTATGGTGCAGGCTTTCTCTTTAAGGCTGGGATGTTTCCGGCGTGTCCTTTACCTGGTCTGTTTCGTCCTGCCCTTGGCAGGTATCTGTATACTGCCCTATGCAGAAGCAGTGATTGTTATGTTCCTGGTCATGATTCCCTATGTCATCTCCATCTTCCTGGCGGTCCGGTCCGGGAATATTGGAAGGAATCCCTACCGTCTTCTGTACTTATGCAGTATGATAACCTATCTTTTTTATGGGCCGCTGACAAAAACAGTATTTGAAGGGGATATGTTTGTACCAGGAATCGTGCCCAACATGTTCCTGATTCTCAGCCAGTGCGTCATGCTGTCGCGCAGCTATGTCCAGGCCCACGATGAGGCGGAACGGATTAATGCCAACCTGGAGGAGCTGGTTAAACAGCGCACGGCCCAGCTGAACCATGCCAACCAACAGCTGAAAGCCTCCCAGACAGCACTTCAGGAAATAATCGGCAACATTTCCCATGACCTTAAGACGCCCCTGACCGTGCTCAATAATTATCTGGAGCTGCTGGGGGATGATATGATTGCTTCCAGTGAACAGGAGAGGACGGAATACCTCGGCATTGCCTATCACAAGAACCTGGACCTTCAGCGGCTCATCCACAATCTGTTTGAGGTTACCCGCATGGAAGGCGGAACCATTGTCTATCATCCGGAGTGGGTATGTGCCGGATTCCTTATTGAAGAGGCGGACAGGAAGTACGGCGACCTGGTGCGGGATAAAGGGATTACCTTCCTGGTCCAATCTGATCATAGGCTGGAGCTTAAAATTGACAAAAACAAAATTTGGAGCATATTGGACAATTTAATCTACAATGGGCTGCGCCATACGCCGGAGGGCGGCAGCATTGCACTGCGCATATCCAGGCAAGGGGACAGGGCGGCCCTGAGCGTGGCTGATACCGGTGAAGGGATTGCGGCCATTCATCTGCCCCATATATTTGAACGTTTCTATAAAGTATCGCCGGAGCGCGGGGAAAAGGACGGTTCCAGCGGCCTGGGCCTGTATATCGTGAAGACGACGGCCGAGTCCATGGGTGGTTCTGTCCGGGTGGAAAGCACGTTGGGCAAGGGTACTGTATTTACCGTCACCTTTTCTGCAAGATAGTTTTTTTATCCGGAACATGGATTTCTAACCGTGTTTTAACCTTATATTTTATATAATGAATGCGTGATCACATCGCAGCAGCCATAAAAAAACAATATAAACCGGAGGTAACAGATTATGATGAAACACAAAATGATGACATGTCTGGCCGTTACAGCCATTGCAACCGCAGCCCTTGGGATTCCCGCATTTGCAGCAGAGGCAAAACAGGAGATTTATACCGTAACAGTAAAAGAGGCTGACGGCAGAGAGACAGACATGAACATGACCTTACCTGACTTAGGAAATAATGGAAATGGGGTCCAGTACTATGATACTGAAAATGGGAGCACGGTTTCCATTGTGCGGGCAGATAATACGGATACCGGTAAAAAGCTGCCGCCTCAGAAAACCGATGGAAATGGCAACCGCTATTTCGAGATGGCAGATGGCAGCAGGGTCTATGTTATCCAGTCCAGGGGAGTTTCCATCGATTAACCGGATGGAACATAAATAAGCGGATGGAAGGATATGGTATGCAATGAGGCTTTTAATTGTGGAGGATGAGGATGATATGAGGGAAGCGTTATGCTGCGGGCTGAGGAAACGCGGTTATGCCGTGGACTCCTCGGGTGACGGTGCAGAAGCTGTCCAGCTGTGTTATATCAACCGCTATGATCTGGTGGTACTTGACCTGAACCTACCGGGCATGGATGGAATGGAAGTCCTCAGGCACATACAATCCCTGGAAAACCATACAAAGGTACTGATACTTTCCGCCCGCTCAGAACTAACAGACAAGATAGCGGGATTGGACAGCGGTGCAAGCGATTATCTTACCAAGCCCTTTCATTTCCAGGAACTGGAGGCGCGTATCCGTATGCTGCTCCGGCGTTCTTTCACCCAGGCAGACGCCGCCCTGATGTGGGGCGGCCTTTGCCTGGATACAAATGCAAGGACCGCGAGCTGTAACGGCATTCCGCTGGAGCTGACTATGCGTAAATTTGCCATACTCGAATATCTGATGATGCATATGGGCAGACCGGTAAGCGCCGAGGAACTGATGGAACATGTGTGGGACAGCGAGGCAGACCCATTTTCCAATCAGGTCAAGGTTTATATCAGTGTCATCCGCCGCAAGCTGCTAGCAGTTACCAAGGATGACATCATAAGGAATATCCGGGGAGCCGGTTATCTCATTGGCGGGGAGGAGAGGAAATGTTAAAAAAGATATCGCTTCGTGCGCGCCTGACGCTTCTGTCAGCAATGGTAATGGCAAGTGTGGCGGTCATGCTGACCGGGATGTTCCTGGTTGGCGCTGACCGTATTTTTGTACGCAGCCTGCAGCAGTACTTTGTCACCCAGTCAGATGAATACGATATTGTTGTATCCACCGCAGTCCCGGCTGAGACAGATCCAGGGGAAATGACATTTACCATAAAGCAGGCCGGCAACCGGTTCAATCTATGGGGAGTTGCCGGCCTGGTCCTCATGCTTTTCCTGGGAACAGGCGCAACCTGGCTCATGGCCGGGAAAGCGCTGAAGCCGCTGGGGGAGCTGACGGATACCATTGAAGAGATTGGAGGCAATAACCTGTCCCGCCGTGTGGAACATCAGGACAGGGCGGATGAAATTGGACAGCTTGCAGGTTCCTTTAATCATATGATGGACAAAGTCAGCGCCTCCTTTGAGCGCCAGCAGCGTTTTTCAGCCAGCGCTGCCCATGAACTTAAGACCCCTCTTGCAACCATACTGGTGAACCTGGATGTGCTGGACATGGAGGAAAAGGCTTCGGCAGCCCAGATGGAACGGGTGCTGTCAATTGTCAGGACCAACACGGAGCGGATGATCCGTCTGGTGGACAATCTGTTCCAGCTGACAACAGAGAAGAGCAGTGAAATGTGTGAGGAAGTGCGGATAGATGAAATGTTTGCGGAAATACTGGAAGAACTGTCCGCGCAGGTGAATGCAAAGCACCTGTCCGTGTCCCTTAGCAGCCTGTCAGGCATAAAACTGACTGGGAACCGCACCATGCTTTACAGGGCAATGAGTAATCTGGTTGAAAATGCAGCAAAATATAACCGTGAAAATGGCTCCATATCCATCTCGGCCAGCCAGCAGCAGGAGGACATCATCATAAAAATAGCGGATACAGGTATCGGAATCCCAAAAGAAGAGTGTGAGCGTATCTTTGAACCCTTTTACAGGGTTGACCAGTCGCGGTCGCGGTCCGTTGGAGGGGCAGGGCTGGGACTGGCCCTTGTGAAGGATATTGTGGAGAAACACAGAGGGACCATCCAGGTGTGCAGCAGGGCGGGGCAGGGGAGTGAATTCATTTTATATTTACATTCAGGCAGGGCGGAAAAATAGATATCCATTCGATTCATTACTTGTATTGTCCAGGCAGCAGAATTATAATATATCCATGGAAGTGACGGCATAGGATACATGGCATCGGAAGAAACAGGAATACAGGCTGCGGGTGGCAGAAAAAAGAAGGCGGGTGGTAAAAATGGAGAATCGGATTTTGCTGGTTGATGACGAGGAGGAGATTGTCGGTTTAGTGGAAGAAGTGCTGCAAAAAGAGGGATTTCATGTTATCCGGAAAGCCCATACCGATACCGGGACGGATGCATTGAAGATCTGCCGGAACTTTCAGCCCAATGTAATTGTGCTGGATATCATGCTTCCCGATATGGACGGACTGGAAGTCTGCAAACAGATCCGGCAGTTTTCTTACTGTTCCATTTTATTCCTGTCCTCAAAAAATGATGACGTTGATAAAATCCTTGGTCTTTCCTGGGGCGGTGACGATTACATTACAAAGCCGTTCAGTCCGCGGGAATTGGTATTCCGCATAAAGGCCCAGCTTCGACGCCAGCAGTATCAGACTTCTTTCCCCTTACAGGAGGAAACCTGCCTGACTGCTGGCCTGCTTTCGGTTGACAAAGAAAGCTGCAGGGTCTATAAAGAGGGGCGGGAGATTGGATTAACGGGGCGTGAATATCTTCTGCTTACCTATTTCATGGAAAATGCAGATAAAATCATCAGCAAGGAGCGGCTCTATGAGCAGGTGTGGGGAGAATACAGCTCTATATGTGACAACACAATCATGGTGCATATACGGCATTTACGGGAAAAGATTGAGGATACCCCTTCCCACCCCCGGCAGCTTATCACTGTGAAGGGTTTGGGCTATAAGCTTAAAAAGAGGATTGATTAAATGAAACAATCTGGCTATCGTACAATATTCCACATTTACGTGATTTTCTTTTTATCGCTGCTGGGCGCTGTTTTGCTGGCTGGATGCCTTTTCTTTTTAACCATTACCGTTCAAAAGCCGGATGGCCGGGTTGTAAGAAGCGACTGGCCGAAACGTTTTACAGAGGAATTTAAGGAGCAGATTATTTTTGTTGATATGGTCCCCCAGATTAAGCAATCGGGAATGTCTGCTTTGCTGGACAATGGGCATTCAGCTTTTAGACGCTTCCGGCTGTGAGATATTCAGCTATCAGAAGCCGCAACAGGCCAATACGTCTTATTCCGGTATGGATCTGTTACAGCTCAATCAGACAGGCCGGATGGACGGCAATGGATTAACCGCCAGCATCAGCACGGTCACTAATTCTGAAAACGAATACATTTATATTTTATATTTTCCCGTGGATATCTCAAAGGTCACAATGTATCTAAACGGGGAACGGTTTACAGGCGGCAAAGCCATGATCCTGCCGATTTTGTCAGTTCTTTTTCTGCTTGTTCTGATTTCAGGCGTTCTCTATGGTTTTTTTACAACAAGAGCCATGAAACGGCTGACCACTGCCATCCGGGATATTTCAGACCGCCGCTATATCCTGATTCAGGATTCAGGCGTATTCAGCAATCTGTACCATAGCCTGAACACACTAAATGCGGAAATCAGGGCCAGCGACCAGCTGCGGGCGCAGACAGAAAAGATGCGGGAGGAATGGATTTCCAACATTACCCATGATTTAAAAACACCTCTTTCCCCCATCAAAGGTTATGCGGAAATACTCGGGGAGAGTGACGTCATAAGCAAAGGACAATGCATACGATATGCTGGAATCATACAAAAAAATGTTTCTTACATGGAAACGCTGATTGATGATTTAAAGCTGACCTATCAGTTAGAAAATGGAATGCTCCCCATAAGCCGGAAAAAGCAGGATATTGTCCGTTTTCTGAAAGAACTGGCAATTGACATCCTGAATATCCCGGAATATGAAAACCGCACCATCCATTTTGAATGCACGGAAGGTCCTGTTTTTTATTCATTTGACCAAACGCTTTTTACAAGGGCATTCCGCAATTTAATCATCAATGCTTTTGTGCATGGGGATGAAACGACAGAAATCGCCTTGCGTGTATCGGCTTCTGATACTGAATTGAAAATTGATGTATCAGATAATGGAAAGGGTATGGGAGAGGAGATGACCAGACATCTTTTTGACCGATATTACCGTGGGACCAATACCGGACAAAAGCCGGAGGGGAGCGGTTTGGGATTGGCAATTGCCAAGGGAATCATCGAGCTGCACGGCGGCATGATTTCCGTTGCCAGCATCCCGGGTGTGGGGACTACATTTCAAATCATATGTTTAACGGATTAAGGTTAATTAAGGTTGCATGAAACTTAGATTAAGGTTGACAGACTATCATGATGTTAGTGATGGCTGGCAGCCTTTTTGATTGGAAGGGCAGGATGATTAGAGGGCGCAGAAAGGTTGTCCGGCAGAAAGTGGGTGTTCACATGAACGTTATTTTTAGGTACATTCTTATGAATGTGAAAGAAAGAAAAATGCGGACCTTTGTTATGCTGTTATCGATTTTACTTTCCGCTGCCCTGTTGTTTGTCTCATTTTCCATAGGCGCATCGTATGAAAGTGCACAGCGGAAACTGGCGCGGGGGATGGCCGGTAGTGCCACCCTCTCCATAACCGCAGTAAACGGAGGGATTAAATCCAGCATCATTCCGGAATTACCCACCATCCGGACAGTTGTTGGAATGGAGGAAATTTCGTCCCTTTACCATGAAAACGGCTATTATGAAACAGTTGACCTGATTGCAGCTGACTTAGGCCAGCTTAGTAAAATTAATCCTCCCCGTCTGGCAGATGGTGGTGAAATTGGGGATTTTATTGGGAATCAGGTAATATTGCCAGATCGTTTTACCTCAAAATACAAAATTGAAAAGGGTGATGCCATTACACTTCAGATTGATGGCAAGCCGGTTTCTTTCGAAGTTGCGGAAATTGCGGCTTATGATACAATTTTCCTCCGGCATACAAGAGGCGCCACTGCCCTTGTACCTTTTTCCACATTGTCCGTGCTGTCAAGCCAGACTGACGGTTATACAAAGATTTTAATTGAGCCTGCCGTGGGAACCTCCACGGTAGAATTAAAAAATCAGTTGGAAACAATGCTGCCTGACGGTGAATACAGGGTTTCCGAGGTGGTAAACGAGGCACAGGTTTCCGCAGATGCACGACAAAAATCCATGCCATTTTTCCTGATTAGTTTTTTCTCCCTGACAATGAGTATTTTTATCATTTATAGCAGCTATAAGGTCATAACCTTAGACCGTTTACCGGTCATCGGCACATTCCGCAGCATTGGGGCAACCCAAAAAGCCTTGACCCGCATTCTCCTGTTAGAAAGTACGCTGTATGGCGTGACAGGCGGCCTGTTGGGGATACCCGTTGGCGCCTTGGTGCTGAAACTGATCTTACAGGGGATAGGACAATCCCTTTCCCTTTTGCAGGGAATCCGGATTCCTGTCATGATTCCCGCGTCCGGCATCCTGTGTCCTATTGCTGCCGCAGTCATTGTCTCATTGCTCTCCGCATGGCTCCCGGTGCGCCGGGCCAGCCGGCTGCCGATTAAGGATGTGGTGCTGGGCCGTGTGGAAGAAAAACATATCCCCAGACCCTTCAAACTTGGGACCGGAACCGTACTTTTTGTGGTATCAATCATCCTCCCAAAACTGGCCTCTGGAAAGACACTTTATTTAGCCGGGGGAATCTCCCTGATGGGGCTGATTGCATCCACAATCCTAATCATTCCGATGATGACGGACCTGATTTCCAGGGGACTGGAAGTAATCTATGGTGCTGTCCTGGGAAATGAGGGCTGGCTTGCCGCCCGTAATATGCGCGATAACAAAAATACAGCACAGAATATAACATTGCTGTTTATCAGTATTTCCGCCGTGATTGCCATTACCACCGTTGGCAGCTTTGTAACCACCTATGTGGGAGATGTGTTCCGGGACGCGGAACTTGAGGGCTTTGCTGATGGAAGGATGGATCCGGAGTTTGTGGAGCGAGTAAAGGACATGGAGGGGATTGAGAAGGTGCTGCCGCTCTATGTTTACAAAAACCAGATGCAGGCGGACGGCACCACGTTGGGCCGCCTGGAGGCAACCGGCAATCTGGACTGGTACGGCTCCATGATGGGGCTCCGTTATACGGAAAAGGACATGGAGGAACAGGCACTTTCAGCCTTTGCTGATGAACGGGTTATTTTGTTCAGTGAGGGCTGTCTGGAGAACACCGGTCTTTTCGTAGGGGATATCATCACTTTGACCGGCCTGACCGGGCAAAATAATTACCGGATTGCGGGCAGTTTCAAGTCACGGGCCACGGACGTGGACGCAGTGATTCCTTCCGCTTACGCGGTTTCTGATTTTAACCCATCCCACTATGGCTTCCTTGCCTACACTGCCGCAGACCCGGACACCATTATGGTACAAATCCGCAGCCTATTTGGTGAAACCGCCAATTGGAGCCGGACAGTAGAGGAATTTAACGCGGATGCGCTGTCAACCGTAGGCGCCTTTTTGAAGCCCATGCACAATATGATTTATTTCATCCTGCTGTTGGCAGCCGTGGGGGTAATCAATAACCTGCTCGTCAACTATATGCAAAAACAGCGTACCTTTGCCATGTATAAGTCCGTGGGACTTTCCAATTGTCAAAATGTAAAACTGGCCTTAATTGAAGGTTTCTCCGCCGGACTGATTGGCGGGAGCATTGCTGTTTTTGTTTCCTACATGGAACTTCAGACAATATTCCTGGTAGCCGGTCCCAAAATTGCCATGACACCAAAACTGGATGCTTCCACCTTCTTGACTGCCGGCGGCATGGGGGTCATCATCACCCTGATTGGTGCTGCCGTCCCTATTATTAAGGGCCGCAGCATGAAGCTGGTTGAAGAAATCAAATTTGAATGAATATGAAACTTGAATCAATAGGAAACAGGGAGGTTTTTTCAATGAATCAAGGAATCGGCAATATTGCCGTGGAGGGAAAACATATTGTAAAGGATTTTCGTCTTGGCGCCACCACCACAAAGGTGCTCAAAGACATTTCACTGCAGGTCATGCAGGGGGAATTTGTGTCAATCATGGGGCCGTCCGGCTCCGGGAAAAGCACGCTGCTTTATATTCTTGGGGGACTGGATGTACCGACCAGCGGCCGTGTCCTTTTGGACGGCACCGATATTTCCTGTTTTGGGGACGAAAAAATGAGCCGCGTCAGGCGGCAGAAGATTGGCTTTGTCTTTCAATTCTACAATCTCATCCCCAACCTGAGTGTTGAGGAAAACATCATGCTGCCATTGCTATTGGACGGCAAAAAGATGGGGTGCTGCAGGACGCAGCTGGAATGGATTCTGGAGGTCACAGGCCTGACTGACCGGCGCAGGCATACGCCGCGCGAGTTATCCGGCGGCCAGCAGCAGCGTGTGGCAATTGCCCGCGCCCTGATTGGTAATCCGGAAATTTTATTTGCGGACGAACCCACGGGAAACCTGGACAGCAGGACCGGGGCCGGAATCATGGCCCTGCTGCGGGATATCAACCAGGAAACTGGCCAGACCATCATCATGGTAACCCATTCCCAGGAAGCCGCAGACAGCAGCACACGGATGATTACGGTCCAGGACGGCATGATTATTTAGGGAAGGACATCCCTACTTTTCCCTAAGCCTTACCTTATTCCGGGCGCTGCGCCTGCGCTCATCCTCCAGGGCCGCATAATGGCGCTTCGTGGTATTCACATCTGAGTGGCCGAGAACATCTGCCACCAGATAGATATCCCCGGTTTCACGGTACAGGTTGGTGCCATATGTACTTCGCAGTTTATGGGGGGTAATAGGTTTCAGGGGAGAAACAATCCTGGCATACTTTTTCACCAGGTTCTCCACACTGCGGACCGCCATACGTCTGCGCTGAAGGGAGAGGAAGAGGGCGTCTTCATGGCCTTTTTCCGGGATGATGCGGTCCCGTTCTTCCAGGTAGTCCAAAAGGGCATCCTCCACCTCTGTCCCAAAATATACGGTCACTTCTTTGCCGCCTTTGCGGTAGATGCGGATTCCGCCATTTTTAAAATCTATATCGGCAATATTAAGCCCCACACATTCAGATACGCGGATACCCGTGCCAAGCAGAAGGGTAAGCAGGGCCAAATCACGGACTTTTGTCTTCTGGTGATATGACTTCTGCTTATCCGTTAATTTTTCTCCCTGTTCCACCTCATCTAAAAGTAGGGCAACCTCATCAATGTCCAGACGTATGATTTCCTTTTCATGAAGTTTTGGAAGCTGCACAAGGGCAGCAGGATTATTTTTGATGCGTTCATTGCGGTAAAAATAATTATAAAAGCTTTTCAGGGAGGAAATCTTTCTCATGATTCCACGTTCTTTGTTCATGACTTCCTGCTTTTTATCATTGAAGCGGTACTTAAGGTATTCCATATATTCCTCAAAATCCGTAACTGACAGCTGGTCCAGGTGCTCCAGGGCAATATCCCTTATTTCCAGTTTGGACAGCATGGGATTCTCCCGGTGCAGGAAATCAAAGAATACATGAAGATCATAGGCGTATGCAATCCGCGTCCTGGAGGAAGTCCTGGGTTCTATGCCACGGAAAAAGTCACTGCAAAAGGGGGGCAGATCCCTGACCAATCCCCGCAGCTTTAATATATTCTCCCTGTCTATCTGTTCGTGGTATGATAAATTGCTCATTTAAATCAATGCCTCACTTGTCAATCGTTGTGTTCAGATACCGTTCTTCATACTCATCCGTGGAAATAGGCCTGCTGAACAGGAATCCCTGTGCCAGACCCACGCCGCAGGAGCGCAGGGTTGAAAACTGTTCTTCTGTTTCAATCCCCTCGGCCACCATATCGATTCCCAGCTTGGTACAGATTTCCGAGATGGATTCCACAACCGCCTTTGTCTTTGGATTACTGGAGATATTATCTATCATGCTCTTATCCAGTTTCAGCACATCAAATTCCACTTCTGACAAAAGGGCCAGATTCGCATACTCGGTTCCAAAATCATCAATGGCGACCGTAAAGCCGGCCTGGCGCAGCTTTGATATAAGATATTTAATATCCAGACCTTCCATGTCATGCACCCGTTCCGTCACTTCAATCTGCATATATCTGGGAGATATATGGTAGGAACTGCAGATAGCCGTAAGCTGCTCAACAAAGGAGGGCTGCATCAGGGACGCGGTGGAGAAGTTCACGGAAACGGGAAATGCCTGCCTGCCATTGTCAATCCATCCCTTCAGCTTTGCGCACACAAACCTGAACACATAAAAATCAATGAGGCTGATGGACTCGGCCTCCTCCAGCAGAGGAAGGAAATTCCCCGGAAGGACCAGTGTGTCTGACTTGGAACGATAGCGGATAAGGGCCTCGGCGCCCACTGCCGAACGGTCAGAGGAGGAAATCTTAGGCTGCAGGTAAACCACAAAATGGTTCTGGTCAATTTCTTCCTGAAGCACGGACGGGTCTGCCAGGTGCAGGATTTCGTCACTGTGATGGCGGTAACGGTGGGAGACAGGGTGTGTGCGGTAAAATTCCTTTTTATCTTCATACATTTCAGCATCAGCATTAGCAATGATCTGGCTTAGGTTCTCAACCTTGTGCGTCCACTGGGAGCCGATAGCTGCCTGATAATGAGGGTCATTCTGGAATTGTGCCTTTAGTTCCCGGAGCTTGCTGTGAAAAACATCCTTTTCCATGCCTGGACAGATGATCACAAACTCATCGCCGCCTATCCTGTAAAAGTCAGCGCCCATAAACACTGATCTCATGCGCCTGGCGCATTCCACCAGCACCTTATCGCCATATTCATGTCCGTACTGGTCGTTGATGTCCTTTAATCCATTTACATCCAGATAAGCAATGCCGACCGGTCTGCCTGTATAGGCCAGGGCATTCGTGTCCTCTATGTAACGGTTCCTGTTATAGAAGGAGGTAAGCGTATCAAAATAGCTCATGTGGGATAGCTGCCGCTGGCTTTCCGCATGGCGGCGGGCCAGAAGAAGGAAATAGCACAGGGTCTGAAGCAGCGGGGCTATATTCATGATCCGTTCCGGAGGAGGATTATCAACCCCAAGATATCCAAGCAGTTTTCCATCTTCTTCCAAGGGCGCTGCCACAAGGCTGGATATGGACTGCCCATGCAATATCCTGTATTCATCCGGCTCCGAATCCTTAAGCTGTCCCAAATCCTTTATGATGATGCATTCCTTCCGGTTAAAATACGTAATCCATCTCTCAATCAGGGAAAGGGGGAGCGCCTGAAGATATTCTTTCTGAGGCAATATGCCGTCGGCACACCATTCATAATCATTGTACATCAGCCCATCCCTGATATATATGATATAAGTACGGTCCGCTGACAGGAAACTTCCGAACATGCGCAATACCTGTGTTGTGGTTTCCACGATATCATTTTGCTGATATAAGGCGCTGATACAGTTGGTTACCATTTTTTCTGCATCCAATGTAAACTTCAGCTGCTGTTTTTCCTTCTCAGACTCAGTGGTATCAAATGCGATTTCCATACGGGCCGGCCGGTCCTCCCACTCAATCAGGCGGTCCTTCAGGATATAATGACGTCTGGTCAGGGGATTGGTGTATTCCCATGTGTAATTTTCCCCTTCCTTCAGATGAGGGGTGGTACAGAATTCGCAGGGCGCTTCCTTTCCCTGAAGGACCCGGTAGCATTTCTTTCCCTCCAGCGAATCCACATGGAAGGTTTCCATGCCTGCCTTATTAAGGAACAGCAGATCATAGTCCTCAACATCCGAGACATAGATAAGTTCCGGGATATCATTCATGGGTCCACGAAGGCCTTCTGCCATGCGGGACAGGTGTTCCTTCCTTTTCCTGTTTTCTTCTTCGGCTTTCTCCAGTTCCCTTTGACGCTTTGCCTGGTTGGCACTATATATGTATAATAAAACCATAAGCAGGACAAAGGCGCAGTTCAGGATGAACATGCTCCTTTGTGCAGAACGCACGCTTTTTTCAGAAAACATTTCCGCTGTGGCCACGGTCTGGTCCGCCAATCCGAAAAATGCTTCACTGGCCTCGAAGAGGGCATCCGTATCCCCGCCCGCGCGCACAAGATAAATTTCCTCTTTCATCTGTTCCCATTCATCACGCATCCGGACAATAAGCCCCTGAAACTCGTCACTGTCAAGACGCGTAAGTCCATGCTCCCCCTGCCCGGTCTGCAGCTCCTCCAGGATGCCTTCTATCTGCCCAATCAGTGCATCGTTGGGCAAATGATTCAGCTCCTGTTTTATCAGACGCTGTGTGGCTCCGCGCACCACACCGGCATAATTTATGACCTTGGCATTTCCCTGCAGGTTATGAATGAAGAAGAGGGAGACCAGGCTTGAAACAAGAAGGGCCGCAATCAATATGATTGGAAATATTTTCTTTTGCATGTGGTACCTCCAGATTAAAATAGTGCTAATAATCCATTCATATAATCATAACAAATTGGGAGATAAAGTCAATAACAACCCGAAACATTCTGCTGTAAAGCAGATATTAGGGTATTTAAATGTCATAGATGACAGTGTATACATAGGAGAGGAGAGAAGATGGGAAAATGACTTATCAGCAGCGCAATGTTAGTAAGCCTGACAATCCATACAAAACTGCCGGGGACTATGTCAGATGGATTCCGTACAATCTGATAATTATTACCTGCATTAATTATCAATAAGGAGGTCCTGCAATATGGCAACCATAACCAAAAGGATGTGAAAGCATCCAAAGAAGTAGCAACGGGGGGCATACCAGACACCACCTTTATTCAATTATTCAATTTTATTCCATATGGATACTGATTCAGATAATTGATTGATGGATGTTATAGAAACCCTGCTAACTATTCGTTAAACTAGACTTTCGCGAATAGTTGGAGGTGTGCCCTATGTCTGTATCCTTTAGGCGGTTCTTTTCAGTCCTTATTGTTCTTGTCATATCATTATTATATATTTTTAATTCATTTGCGTCAACGGCAGGTTCTGCCACTCCATCTGATGCCACTCAAGTCAAGGATAATCAATTTGATATTTCTACATCCAGTAATGTAACGCCTTTGGATGATTTTGTGGAATCAGATGATTTTGATATATTGGATTTTTCTATGCTTATGGCTTCAGGAGAATCTGATTTGCCTACTGTTACTAATACCGTTGATTATTCTGACTTACAATTGGCCTTGCGTTATTATGATATGAGTAATGCTGTTAAATATACTTTGGTTCGTTTTAATTCATCTCGTTACGCAACGATTTCGTTACCTTCTGATTGTGCGAAGCCTGACCGTTTTTATATTCGTGTTATGAAAGGTTCTTTGCCTTCTAGTGGCCGTTATCGTGTTGAGGTCCGTTTTTCTTCTAATACCGGAGTTGAATATAAAGCAAATTCATTTTATATGCTCTCTCAAAAAGATAATTTGAATGCTACTTCTGACCGTTCAAGTACATTTGATGGTACTTTTATGGATTTCTCAGGTGACTGGTATTATTCGACGGTGATTGAACTTGGTAATATTGCATTTTTAGAGTTTGGCCCTGTATTGAAAAACCCTTCTAACTCTGTTTTTCCTTATGGTGGATATGTTTCTGTTAATTTTACAAAAACATCTGATACGCCAACTTATACTACTGCTGGTGGTGTGTATACAAGTGATAATGCTACTCAGGATATTGCAAATAATACAGCTCAGCAAGTGGAACAAGGTGATACAATTATAGAGTTGATAAAGAATACGATTCAGACTATCTCCTCTCAGCTTACTGCGTTTTGGAATCAACTGGCCGGGGAATTTACCAATTTGTATAATAAAATGTCTCAACAGCACTCGGAGCAATTGGAAGCTGACCGGAATAACACGGATGATATTATAGCTGCTGATGATGCCAATACTAATAAGGTCACTACTGCTATTGAATCTCATGGAAATTTTATCATTGAGGGTTTAAAGAAACTCTTCATTCCTTCAGACGAATATTTTAAGTTTTATTTTGATGACCTCTATAGTTGGTTCAGTGAAAGGCTTG
>Ga0192240_10121_pt1 | contig 42059 bp, 48 predicted proteins | sample Koala_Koa27_H3_FD_131237 | JGI IMG/M metagenome (GOLD analysis project Ga0192240, IMG submission 131237) | Enriched cells from koala feces incubated with labeled cellulose particles, San Francisco Zoo, California, United States - Koala_Koa2-7_H3 ...
CAGTTTTCGGAACAGGCCATCCGCAACAATCGCTTGTAAAACAACAACAGTAACAACCGTTACAAACTAAGTCACCTAAGCCACCCAAAGTAGAAAGATTGTAGCATCCAACCCTTACATCTGAAGTCGCACAATCTCCAATCGCGATTTGATTGCAACAAGCGTAAACATTATTGCCTATAGCCAAAGAACAGCATTCTGCGCAAGCTTGGCTACCCAATGCTAACGAATCACAAGAGGCATGTGCACCCAAAGCGCCTACGCCGTCTGGCTTAATGCCAACTATACCAGCCATATTATAGTCCCCCACTTATCCCACCCAGCAAATTCTGCAATACGCTGGGATTGTCTGTTCGAGCTTTGCTCAAAGATTCAGCCGCTTGCCCCGCAAGGGCGGCTTCCTGCAACGCTTGTTGCCCCATGGCAATTTCTTCTTGTTGCGCCTGTTGTTGCGCCCGCTGTTCCCTAATTTGCGTGATAGCTTGCGGCTCACGCAATATGGACGTCGGCGCGCCGGCTCGGCTTGCATAGTTTTGGATGGCCGCGTCAAGGTCGATATTGTCGAACGCACCCGGGTCAAGTTGTACTGCGTTCGCGGCAAAGGCTACGCTTTGTTCAATGCTGGCCGTAAGGGCATAGGCTTGTGCTTGTGCCAATACTGATTCAAATTTAATGTCTAGGGCAATATCAATGCCTTCAAGTGGCGGTATAGCCCCCCATTCAACGCAAAGCGCAAGGGTTCGACGAACAAGCGGGCTTAAAAGTTCTTTATGCAGTCGCTCAACAACCGGACCTAACATAACAAGTTTTTCACTATTTCGCGCGTTAACCTCCGTGGCCGTTAAATTAAGCCGCTGGTCATCCAGGAAAACGCGGAAAAGATCAACATACATGCCGGAATTTACCGTTTCCTCAACCTCGCGCATAATGGCAAGGCCAGCCTCAACCATTTGTGGATTAGGCTGATAAATTGGCGCGACAGGCGTTGTGCCAGTACGGGTAGAGTCAAAATAGCTAAGCCCGCCCGGAACCAAGCGAACGCCAGTTGCACGTAAAGACTGGTCAATAACCAATGGCGGGTCGACAAGTACATGCTGCGATTTACGAACAGTTTGTGTAATGGATTGCAGCATTTTAACATCCGGTAAAACCTGCATTGCCGGAGATAAGCCATAACGATCGGATCCTGAAATTTCCCAACGCGGCGCAAAACCTGGAAAGTCATTATAGCCGGATTCCTCTAGAATTGACAGGTTGCCGCCAAGGCCTGAAAGACCACCATATGAAGATGTGGATGAGCCAGGGAGAAAATACACCGACGCATAGGGCTTTTCCGTGGCTTTTGTTGCGCTGGCTCTATTGGTTGACTTAAAATCACTTCTCGGATATACGGCATGAATCACGTCAAAGCGCGCGGCCGCGTTACGCATATCCTTGGCGCAGTTTTTAACGGCATCGGGAATATTGGCGGCGGGGAATTTATCGACAATTTGACGCGCGGTCATATATAGACGCCGATAAAAAGTATCAACCTCGCCGCTGGAATTTATATCCAACACAAATTCGCCGGGGTTTGCCAAATAGAATTGAATCCCACTAGCATCGGCTGTTTCAACCATAAGGGCGGTGCCGAACGCGCCAACATCCGCATAAAGGCCATGAACGGCGTTATAAAAATTTGATTGGTGGAGAACGGATTGGAGTGTTTGCGTGGCCATATCAAGCCAGCGATTAACGCCTTCAGGAAGCTCATTGGTGTTTTGGGCTATAAGGCGAAACCATGGGCGGACCGGACTTGTCATGCCACCATGCATTCCAGCGGCAAGAGAGCGCAAGGCCAGTACGCCAGTAGAATTAACCAGCCTACTATCAAGCGAATATGGCGTTAAATGATAGTCCGTTGAAGTATCATCGCGATATCGCCCCGGGCAGAAAAGGCGTGAAATTTCTTTCCAGACGTCAATAAACCCCGACCGTTCAAGCCGGAGCTCCTCATATCGCTGATATAATTTTTGGGCATTGGCGGCCATTATACATTCCCCTCCAACGCCAATGGATCATATTCCATATATGCCATACGTTTCCCTTGTTCCCAATATTCCGGCATAGCTATAGGCGCGGCAAAAAAGGTATGCGCCAAGGCATCTCCACGATCGGGGGATCGTTTCAATTTTTCCTTGGTTTCCTCTTTTCTGACCAGCATCATTTTGCCGGTGGCGGTAAACTCGTATTCAATAGCGGCTAATTCTTCCGCAAGCAACTTATCTTGTGGCAGCTGGCCCTCTTTGAGCCACTCTTTTACATTGCAATAAATTTCAGCGCGTTTATTTACATACTGTGACGCGCTCCCCGCGCGCTGGCTAACATTAACCTCTTGAATAAAATAACCCAAATCCCGCAATCTATCAACAACCCCAGCGCCTATACCAATTCCGTCAATAAAGACCGCCGCCGGATGCCGTCCATCTATTAATCCCGCAATTTCAGCCGCCGTTTCCATTAAACTAATACCCTTCCATGATATTAGAGGCTCAACAAAAAGACCACGCCGAATACACACCACGGTGCTATCATCACCATAACGGGCAATATCAACCCCCATTATAACCGGCGCGTCTTCATATGCAAATTCCGGCAAGTTTCTATCCATGGCTTCATTGACTAAAGCCAAGGGAATAAGAGTCTGAGCCCCCGCCACGTTGAAGTCACACAAAAATTCACGGCCGTATGCATCCGGCCCCATTTCATCGTGTATTCTCTCAATTTCTTCCGGCGCAATAACGCTGGTTTTATAGACCGGATAATTTGCCGCGAACCAATCGGGGTCTTTATTAGAAGAGGCGTAGTCAAATAAAGTTTTAAATAAATTAGGCCCTTGTGGGGTCCCAATGAAGATCGCCCTACCATCACGGTCCGCTAATGCCGGCCTTATAACCTCTTCCCACGTCTCTGGCCGTAAGTTACTTACCTCATCAATAACGGCAAGGTCATGATAAATACCACGTAAGGCGTCCGGATTATCCGCGCCCCAAAGCCTGATTTTTGATGTGCCATTTCCGCTGGGAAGCGTTATTGATAATTCCGACTCATTAATTGTTCGCGGCAAGGGCGCGGTATAATGCTTTACATATTCCCATGCAATCGCTTTTGCCTGCGTCCGGAAAGGCGCGATATAATTAAACATTCCGAAAGGTTTTTGGCAAAGCAGTGCCGCGCGAATAAGCTCATTTATGGAAAGCACCGTCTTACCCGCCCGCCTATGAAAAACGAGAACGGAAAAACGGTGCTTGTTAATAGCTTCGTGAATTTCAGGATAACGTGGAGTATAATTAATTATTATCTCGTTTTCACGCTTAAACCTGTTCTCCCTAAACCTCTTGGATGCCATGCTTCACCGTCATGCCATCCCGCCCGTAGAACCGCTCGGCAAGCGGCGCCTCTTTTCCCTGACCACCATCCCCTACAATAACCATTTGACCTTCCGCTATGGCGCGCCCAACACGCGACATAAAGCGAACAACGCTTGGTTCGAATTGGCCGTGCGTTTCAATAAGCAAATTTCTAAGGCTCCCATCCGCGTCAAAGGCCTGTAATGCGTTACGGGCATCGGCAATAGTACGTTTATAGCGAATTCCGCCAAATTCGGGGTCGGCGCGAAGTTCGGTTTCCCAAGACTTTAACGCCATTTCCGTTTGTTGCTGAGTATTGTTTTCCACCTCCAGAAGCTTTTCCTTTTGCCACGCCAAAACCCTTTCAGCTTGTGCCTTCGTCAACCCCGCCTCACGACAGGTAGCCGTAAAATTATCAAGCTGCATCTTTAGGAGCGGCAAACTATCTTCTTGCATCTCAAGAGTGTACTCTTCAGAAGGAGAAGTAGTGGGAGCCAAGGAAGAGGAATCATCAGCCCGCCCGCCCTCAGTGGTTTGCGGCGTTTGGCCCTCGGCAAAGCCCCCGGTGGAGCCTGTTTCTTCCGCAGCGAACCCGGCTGTGGTTGCATTTTCTTGTATGCTGGCCTCTTCGGCAATTGCGCTTTCCATATCAGCCATATCTTACCTCCTCGTAAGTGCTATTTTTCTGCTTTGGAGTTTCATCTGCCCGGGCGCGGGAACCCTAATTTGCGCGCGAGTGTTTACGGGCATCATTGTTACCGTGGGGGTGTTGGATGTTATGGCGTTTTTTATCCCGTCGCTTTCAAGTACATCCGCTATCCGCCTAAGATCCAAGGAGATTTCAGTTAAAATATCCACCAATTTCGCGGCGATGTCATCATCCATTTTTGCCCTTCTCGTAGTAGTCTTCGGCAATTAATGTCGCAGCCAAATTTTCAGCCTTAGCGCATAATGCCAAAATGTCAAGACCGAATGCGCGTCTACCCGCTTCCCATGCGGCCCGTTTTTCATTCTGGGGGAAGGCTGCCTCAAATACGCCACATTTTTCAAAACACCAGCGTAAAAATTCGCGGCCATCATATGATCCCCCCAGTTTTTTTACCGCATTTTCAAGGGCATATTGCCGTGCCTTTTCCCTATCATCCTTTCGCCCAAAATCCATAGGCATTTGAAACTTGTCAAGCGCGGCGAAAGTCGAATCAAAATTATGGACATCCGACATTATTAGCCCCCGACGAAATTAAAAGAAAATAACCTTGTTTGCCCGAATTTCCGTAACCTTTCTTTCCACCTCGGGATCGCCCGGAGCCGGATCCCATTTTCTAGTGCGCAAAGCCCCCTCAACATATACTTTATTGCCGGTTTTCAGCCTATCCCTAACGAGCTCGGCTAATTTACCAAAACAAAGAATGGTATGCCATTCCGTATGCTCTTGTATTTCACCGTTTTGCGTATACGTTTCAGTTGTGGCCAGCCGGAAATTAGATACGGGAAGCCCATTTCTAGCAACCCTATAATTTGGGTCGCCGCCCAAATAGCCCAATAATTCCACGCGATTAAGCATTATTTACCTCCTCTTTTGCTTTTTCCTCCTCTGCGGGAGCATTTTTTTTTACATCTACAGGGACCTTACAGTTTCCGCCACATTCGCAATCATGAATACCACGATACACCATTTCCGTCTGGATATTTTCTTTGGCTTTCTTTTTCTTCTCCTCACGAAGCGTTATGATTGGTTCAAATGCCGCAAGCAGTTCCTCTTCGGGCACCGCCGTTGAAAGAATATCCGAGTCAACCCAACGACTCCCATCGGCATTTTGAACATCGCCAAAGCATGATTGCAATGGCCTCATATGATGATTAGACGTATTGCTTATATTAACCTGATATTTATACCCAAAATGTTGTGGTCCGGTTGCCCCCCAAATAACAACGCCCTCAACGCGTGCCGCCGCCGCCATATGATGTAGGGAGCTATCAATGGCTATAAAGCCAAGGGAAGAACGCAAAATAAGCGGGTAGTACCACCATGCCGCATTGAGCAATACCCCGCCTTTAAGGTGCGCATATTCCTCGTTCTTCATCTGGTAAAGGCATACTCCGATATCCGGATATTTTTTCTTGAATAGATGAATAAACCTTTGCGCCATGTTTAAAGGATAGGCCCTGCGCTGTCCCCCTGGTTGCCAGATTGGAGTTTTATCCAAATTATACGGCGATTGTCCTCCAGCGAATTGGAAGATCACAAATTTTTCCGGCAGGTTTTGCCGAATTGCGGCGGCCTCGGCATCCATTTTTGGATTGGAGAAAAACTCGGGGAGCTCACCATCATATGTGATATCAAAAAGCCGCGCCCATTCGTACAATAAATGCGTTTTCGCAAATATAAACGGGCTGACATAAGGCTCGCGGAACATAATGTTCGCATCCCTCGGAATGCGGTCATAGAGTCCGCGTTCCTCAGGATGGACAACAGCTTTAATATTGGGGTTGCCTATGAAGGTTTGCTGATACGGGGAGACTATAACAACCTCCCCATATTTTTGTTTTAATTTTGGTAAGAGTGCCGTAAATGCAAAGTTCTTGCCAACGCCGCCATGAATGTTAATCCACGTTTGTGCCATTTTCTTCCTCACCCTTATATTCGTAACAATATTTCCTTACGGCTTCAAGTTTGGCCGCGCAACTTTCCACATCAAAACTCAAATCCAGGGCATATTGTGCCAAATCCAGGTTAGTACCCCTTGCCGGAGGAATTGTTTTAAGACATGGCTCAAACAACCATTCCGGTGGCCGGATAAATACCGTTCTAGTTTGCGCTACAACTTCCATTTTCGCAGAACAACCTCCAGATATTATCGGGAACAGGAGTAGCAGCCCAAGGCTTAACTTCCGGATTTTCCGCAGCCATATTGTTAAGGGCATTTTGTGCATCATCTCTTTCTTTGGCTATTGTTGCCACTGAATCTGAAATTTCTCTAATTAATTGATCCCGTTTATCAAGTTCACCCAAAAGAGTTTCAATAGTAACCATATTGTTTTTATTAGCCTCTACCGCAACAGCGGCGTTAGCCTGGGCTGTCGCTAACTCATCTTTAAGATTAAGGCACTTTAAGGACAAAAAGGCAATAGAGACAAACAAAAAAGGCCCGCAAAATAAGATGGCTATAGCATATTTCATATTAGTTTCATGCCTCGCTTACCCATGCATATTCATCGTTTTTTTTAATTTTGTCCACTTTTTCCTTATCCTCCTCTTTTTTATTTTCCTCAATTGCATCGGCTAATTCCAACAATGCTTCAGCATACGCGCGCAATGCCTCAAGATAATCCTTAGGAACGCTACGCATAAACATCTTGCGCCTCCTCAACAGTCATAATGCCTAAGGAAAGTTCCGGCGCGACCGTATTAATAAGAAATGCCGCTGCGCGATAACGCATCATTAAAGCGGGCATCGTTTGCCATTTGCTCCCACGCTTATCATACCAACCCTCCTTTTTGGCTAATGCAATCGAAACGGGCGGACCAACAAGATCTCCATTGGTCTTCCATTCCACCGATTTGGCAACACATGTCCAATCATCTTTGCCCTCCTCGCCAGAAAACTCATAGCGAATTGACGAGTATTTCCCGCAGGTATTAAAAAGCCCAATTAAAAATTTGCTGGACCACGCAGGACTGCCGTATACCAAATACATATTTTGGGCGACAAAAAGTGGTGAAGCGTTAAGACGCAACGCCATGTCCACAATAATCGCGCAATCAGCAATATTCCCACGAAACCGTTCTGGGAAAATTGTTCCAGCGGCAAGCATTTTGGCGGCGCGCTGGAGATACTCAAACCCTACAGGAGTAGAAAAGCTCCCCACCGTGGCGGTAGCTGACCCAACAACGGAAGAGGGGGCTGAAATATTAGTATCCTGGTTAATTCCCCCCGCTGCCTGTAAGTCCATCAACGTTGTTTGTTTACGTTCAGTCATCTTAAACCTCCATGTTTAAAGTTAAGTCATTCGGCATTTGAAATACATATAATATAAAATCCACTAGATGTCAAGCCCTGTATTTACATGTTACATAAGTCGGACAAAACTTCCCACTACAAAGCATACTACGCGGATTTGGCGGGAAAAGCCCTGCGGATAACATATTGGCAACCATTTCCAAGGGCCCCTTTGTAAATTCATCTCCTATTAACGTTTCAAGCGAGCTATCAATGACACCAATACCCACACGCCGCGCCTCCCTCGTTTTGGCCGTTTGAAGCCCCACAATTTTTGCCGGAGCGGTCAAAGAATAGCCAAGGGAAGAAGCAAGGAGCCGGTACACCTCAAGCTGGAACATATGCCCCGATGTTTTTACCTCGCCTGTTGGCCCTACTATGCTACCAGAACTTTTAATGTCCATAATGCCCGCCGCGCCGGTATTATCCGTATAAATTCTATCCAGCGTACCGGTTAACGCAATATTAAGGTCGGTTATTTCAATGCATTCACACTTTTTTTCAACCTCAATAAAGCCCTGTTGTGGACTAATGCGGCGGCAATACTTTTCCGTTAGATCGAGGGCAATTTCCTCGGCTTTCCCTTGGCTTAAATCATCAGTCCATTTAACTTCTTCCTCGTCTTTGCGCCATAGTTTTTCCGCTGTGGCCCCCATGGCATCATCCACAGAAACTTTAATATTATCAATGGCTTGGCGATCAAAAAGTGCCGTACCAGCATGAATTGACGTCCCCAGCCGCGCCCTACCTGAAGCAGGAAGCGTCTTTTTTTCAATGTGTTTCGCCTTCCAGCGCAAAGGGCAGTCAAGAAAATCGCTAAGGGAGGAAGCTCGGATTGTAATCATTGAATTTGCCTATTTTCTTGTTTTTTTCAAGCACCACCAAAAAGGCCGCGTTGCTAAGTACATGGGCCAAATGTGATAGCCCGGACTCGGGATCTATCGCCTCACCCTCGCTCCACGCCAAAATATGCCGGAGCATGGCGGCGAAATACCGCTCCGGCTCAACGCCTCGCCAATTCTCCGGCGGATATTTCCCCGCGCCATATGTCACCGCCTCACCCAAGGCCCTAATGGCTTCCGGCGGAATAAGATCAAGCCTAAGCTTGTCGTGATCATGTTTAATGCCCACGCGGATTTCCATGGCTACCTCGGCCCACGACCCCTTAAATATTCTTTTATTCCAGGGTAAACCCGCTCAAAAACATCGATATGATAAACATTAACCGCGCCAAAGTTAGCATCAAAAATTTTCCTAGGGGATAAGCCAAGGGAGAAAGACGCGGACTTTAAGGCCTTCCAGTTATACTCGCGCCAGTTTTCACCCGTGGCGGCGGCAACGCGTTTGATACTCCACCATAGTTTCGATTCGTCCAATTCAACTTCGAGATTTTCCACCTTGGCTGAAAGCGCCCTCTTTTCAGCATCCATTCGCGCAAGGGTTTGCTGCGCAAGGAGTACGGCGCGGGCGAAGAACTCTTCCTCAGTTTCATTCGGGCGCATCAACATATAACCGCCATTTTGCCGGATAGACGGGAGGACGTCATGGGTGACCCAACGCTTGAACTCTTTAGCCTCTGGCTTGCGGGAGCGAAGGACCAGAGAGTACAGGCCAGGTTCAGATATGATGAGAGTGCCACGCCCACCAACATCAGGATTAATGATGTTGGTCTCAAGCTGTTGTTTTTCATCATCATCCAATCCGTCCAAGGCCTGGCTCACATTCCCAAGCTCCAAACAATCACACACGTCCTTGGCCACAAACCACGGCTCACTATCCCTCATCACTACACGGACCTTGCCGAACCTTTCATTCTCGAAGATTTGAAGACCGTTTTTCGTCTCACTCATGTTTTTCTCCTAATGAAAAGAACCCGCCCAGGTGGTAGCGGACACCTGAACGGGCTCTTTATAGTTAGCGGTTTCCCGCATTACTATCTTATCTCGCGCCGCTACACACAAGAATTATTTAGCACACTTCACTTAGGATGTCAACTCGGCGGCGGTACTTTTTTGTTTTTCCCCTTGGCTTGCCTGCCGCAGGCATGTGGCCTCCTGTCTTTAAGCTCCGCGAGTTTTCCGGCATTCCAACGATTCACTGGAGCCAGGTATCCCGTAAGGCGCCGAATTCGTTGTATTTTTTTGTCCGCCTCGCGCCCACACCCAGGACACTCGTTATCAATGATGCCCGAAAAGCCACATACAGGGTCAAAATCCAGCGGATGATTAATCGCGCCATAGCCAATGCCAGCGTCATGCATGGCGCGGACAATGCTTTCAAAGGCCTCAAGATTTTTGCTCGGGTCACCGTCGAGCTCGACATATGTGATATGCCCCGCATTGGTTAAGGCATGATACGGAGCCTCCAAGGCGATTTTGTCAAAAGCGGAAATTGAAAAATCCACGGGAACGTGGAAAGAGTTGGTATAGTACTCTTTATCCGTCACCCTGGGAATCTCGCCGTAACGAGCTTGGTCAAGCTGGCAAAGCCTCTGACAACAGCTCTCCGCCGGAGAAGCCAGAAGCGTAAAATTCATCTGCCTGCGGCAGGCTTCCAAATCTAGCCGCTTGCGCATATGCCCTACTATTTCAAGCCCCAGCTCTTGCGCCTCATTTGATTCGCCATGGTGCTTGCCAATAAGCGCGGTTAAAGTTTCCGCAAGCCCGATAAAGCCAAGGGAAAGAGTCCCGTGTTTCCAGACGTCGCCGATTTCATCGTCGGGGTCGAGCGTTTCCGAGCCGCACCAAATCCCCTCGCCAAATAGGAACGGAAAGTTCCGGACCTTTTTATGCGCCAGAACATTAAAACGGTGATGCAGCTGGCGGATACCTAGGTCCATCACGTTATCGAGCAGGTCAAAAAACAGCGGTATATCACCGTGGCCTGACGTCTTGCCCTCGCTGATTGCTTTAATAGCGAGGCGCGGCAAGTTGATTGTCGTGAAAAACAGATTGCCACGGCCGGGCGCAACCTCTTTGGTGGTGTCAAAGACATTGGCGACAACGCGGGTGCGGCAGCCAAACATACGAACTTCTTTATCTTTATTGAATGGCGCATCAAGAAAAATAAAATTTGGCCACATACGCTTCGCCGAGCACTCCATAGCCAGCCGGAAAAGGTCATAATTCGGGTCGCCCGGATTATAGTTAACCCCCTCTTTGACAAGAAACATCTGAACCGGGAAAATCGGGGCAGCCCCATCTCCTAGTCCCGCCATTGTCGTTTCCAAAAGACAACGCGTCGCCATGCGGCCCTCGTCAGATGTATCAAGGCCATAATTGAGATTGGAAAAAGTTAGTTGCCCGCCAGCGCGCGCGCGAAGACTATTTAAGTTGTGGACAAGAGCTTCAGCAGCCTGAAAGGTTCTGCGCTCGGTGTTTCGCCATGCCTTGTCCCACACCTGATTTCGCTGTTCCTGGATACCAGAGGATAGAAGGTGAGGGAGCCGGTTAAGCTCAGCCTCAAACTCTCGCCGAAATGTTTTGCGGATCCCCTCCGCCATCACAAAATCGTAATCCGGCACCCCTTGACCACCAAAAGATTCGCCTTGAGCTGTCTGGAGTACGATTGCCAGAAGCGCGCCCATACTTTCCACGGATTGCGGTTGACGAATTGAACAAGTATCGATTTTAAAAATATTGGAAAACAATTTGCGCAAGTCATGCTGGATACAATTGAACGACATGCCGTAAAAGGGCAGGTCATGGATATGGATATCGCCAGACGTATGCGCATCAGCCATATCGTCGGGAAGAAGTTTTTGAAGAGTCAAAGCTTTTCCGGCTTCGGTACCAAGTAGAAATAAGACACCGTTTTGCGTATCGGCATTGACATTCGCATTTTCGCGCCGAGCGTCAGAATCCTCGAAAATGAGATTGTAAAGTTTTTCAATCATTTTTCCATTTACCTTCGGGATTTTTGATCCAGATTCGCTGATTGGAAGAACCCCTAAATCTTAAAGTATAATCCCGCAATTTGTATTCGAAGTTGCCATCCACAAGGGCGTCAATAGCCTCCAGTAGCGGATGATTTTTCGCCTGCAAAAACTCGAGATAGTGGCCGCTATAGGCCCAGACGTCACCGCCGCGAGCATGGATAGAAGAAGCCAAGGAAAGAAGGGCGGCGGTTTGCTCCTCATCCTGGTCAAACGGCTCGCCGCCGCTAAGAGTAAGTCCTCGATATTGCGGACGATACATGCTCATAATATCGCCGAGTGAAATTAAATAACCACCATTGAAATCCCATGTCTCGGGATTTTGGCAACGCGGGCACTTAATCTTACAACCCTGTACAAAGACCGTAAGTCGCATACCAGGTCCGTCAACCGTTGAGTCACGGGCGACTCCCGCGACGCGTAAAAACTGATTAGGCACCTTCTTCATGGCTCTTCTCCATTTAACGTACCTTGCACATTTTCCTTAAGCCGTTCCGCAGCCGCGTTATTTAAAAAAAGAAGCTCCTGACGCAAAGACGCGCCATCAGTTTTTGTCCTACTAACGGAATATCGCACCTCTTTTGTTTTTATATCCCATCCATTGTAGAGTTCACGCGCCTCAGAACAATCGTTAAGGCTAACTAAAGCCATGCCCTTAATTTTGGACAAGCAGTCAGCAAGGTGCCTGTGGTCGTCCATGGTAAACGGCAGGCGGTATTTACTCGCCTCGATATAAGGTGGGTCGCAGTAAAACAGTGCGTCCGGCGAATCGTATCGTCTGATGACGTCAGCAAAATCAAGGTTTTCGACGATAACTTTGTCGAGCCGCTCGCGAAAAGCGGTTATAGTGTTTTTGATTTTTAACAGGGGGAGACCATTACTGCGGTTATGCACAATGCTATACCCAAAAGATGGGACTTTTTCCATTCTGCTCCCAAATGAATTGCGTATGAGCATCAAAAAACTAGCGGCGCGCTGAATATCCGTCACTCCGTGCCATTCCCGGGCGCGGTAAAACTCCTCCCGCGAATGTAACAAATAATGCATCTCCTGCCACAAGTAGTCAGGGTGATGTCGAAAAACCCTAAAGAGGTTAATCAAATCGCCGTCCGCATCGTTGATAACCTCGCTCTCTTTCGGCAGGACTGATTTAACAAAAAGTACATGGCAAGCCCCGCAAAACGGCTCGACGTAGCATATCCGCCGCTCCGGGAAATGTGATACTATCCACTTGGCGGACCTTGATTTGCCGCCCATCCAGCGGAGTGGAGAACAATTAGCCATAGCTTTCCCAAAAAAAAGGTATCCCGCCTGGGCGGTCACGCTATACCCAGACAAGATACCTATAGCTAACCCATACGGGCGTTACTATCTATTTCGCGGCGTGACCTACAAAATTATCTAATATAAACCGCGCGGCATGTCAACTACTTTTTTCTCTTTAACATCATCAATTCCTCCGCGATATCCAAGCTATGAGGCCTTTCACTATCTCTGAAAAATATTACATATAATTGTTTCGCGCGCCAAACCGTACACCGGCTAGCATCATCGCAACGCGAGCAATGCCAACAATGTAGCCACCCCCAAATCGGGCATTTAAGCATCATCCGGCGGGCATGAATTATTTGTTCGGGCGTGATATCTTTATCCATGGCCAACTCTCCTTTAACAAGCCAAGGGAAGAAAAGTCCGCGCGCGACGTGCCGATCCGCAGACCGAGTTGGCGGCACTCTGTGACCGCGCGACGTGCCGATCCGCAGACCGAGTTGGCGGCACTCTGTGACCGCGCGACGTGCCGATCCGACCCCGGGGATTGCTTTCCCAGAGGGCGGATTTCGCGCAGAAACCACCCTAGAATCGCCGGAAGGTAAAATATAGGTTAGTATAGCCGGGCATTTAAAAACTGCGCTTATACGGCCTTTACGCGCGAAATTTCGTTGTCAAACACACCGAGCAACTTCGCATCCTGCTCAATTGCCGCTCGCGCGCATTCAAGGCTCATAAGTTTACGCGCCGCTCCCGTGATCTGAAATATTGGATCATACCACTCGCCGTCGTCGTGTAGTATTGATTCGGCTGTATATATGCGCGATATAAAAGTCCTTTGCACATAATACTTCTCCGCGCTTGCCTGGAAGATACAATATTGATATGCGCCATCCTTGTGCCAAAAAGTCGCGCTCTCGTCAAAATCCCAAAAAGCCCTAGATTCGTCCGCCATAACGTCACTCCTTGAATTGCAAGCTTTAAAAGCCAAGGGAAGAAAGACCCGGCTCTCCCCTTGGCGAAGGACCACGCTAATCCGCAGCCTCTTGTTTTGCCGCATCAATGGCCGCTGAAATATTCTCAATTAGTTCCCGATGCCTCTTTGCCAGCATCTTCATCTTGGCTTCCAACTCCTGCTGTGCATCAAACAGTTTATTATAATCGGCAATGAGTCCTTGAAATCCGCGGCTATATTCACCTGGCAAATCTGACAATGTATATCTCTTCTCGCAATATGGGCAAAGATAAGTATCATCGCGCTCATCATGTTTCAGGATTGCATCCGCGATGTCTTCTGGTGCGCAAACCGGACACGGCCAATCTGTATGAACTATGGCCGGGCATCTGGTCGTTGAATCGTCGTAGAGATTCCAGCAGGTATCTCCGGTTAATTCACAATGCGCATACCCGCTGTAGCCGTCGTATTCGGACCAATATTTGCACATAATCTCCTCCAAATCCGCAGGTGGGAGAGGCCGAACCCCTCCCATCCCCTGGTGCTGTTAATTTTCGACGAGCCCCAAAGCCTTGTCGTGTGCGCAATCGCGTACAAACTGCGCAAGGCTGTAGTCTTCCGCGCGATAAAAGCGGCCATCGACCTCAGTATTGTCGACGATTGCGTCATCCCAGCCCGCCCGCAGACTAATCATTGCGGTCAAAAATTCCGCGAGCCGCTTGCGGTCACTTTCGGGCGTATCGTCATCGGCTAGGTATGTAGGTATGCCGCCTTCGTCGAGCGTTTCACCAGGTCCGCAAAACAGGCTGAGATATTCGCGGGCAGTTTGATGACGGTTATAGGTTAAGCCGTACCTGCCGGCCAAAAAGGCGGCGACGTCTTCGGCGGTTTCGAAGGTTTCATTGACCGTAGTCGGGTTATGGTCACAATTTGTCAGTCGAAACATTGTTTTCCCTCCATAATTTAGTTTTTTTCCGCGGTTATAAAAGTATTGACTTCTTTTGTTTGCGTGGCCGCCGGGGTTCGATGCGCACAGTAATCGGATCGTGCCCGGCCTCGGGCGTGGACAGCGGCATCGGCATATAATACTTATTGTTCACCGCGCCGGTGTAGTCAATTTTTACCAAACCGCCTTTAACCTGATCCGCCAAAAATTGCTTATCACTCATGTCAACCTCCTTATTGTTTAAACTATATATATACTATTCCTGGGGTTTGTCAAGCATTATTTCGCCGCCGCCCAAAAAATATGTCCCCATGTACCATATGGCGCAACGGATAGCCATTTATTTGTCGCGGCAATGGTAACCTCACCGTTCATCTCGCGCAAAAAGACGGATCCGTTACAAATCCCGGCAATTTGCCGCAACTGGTTCCCGTCAATTTTACGCGTGTCAATAACCAGCGCGCGCTTGCTAGACCGCTCATCAACATATGGGGTTACGTCAATGGATACCTGTTGCATAATGTGCTCAATAATTTGCGCGTTAGTCGCGTATTTAATGCGTTTCATGTCAACCTCCTATTGTTAGACTATATATATACTATTTTGCGGGGATTGTCAAGTGCTTTTTTGAAAGAAAGCCAAGGGAAAAGACCGGCGCCGCTCTTTCCTTGGCTCTCACTTTTACCGTATCCCAGATTAGTTACGTAAGTTATTGAAATTATTAAGATCGTAACTTTGTAACCGCAGTGTAACCCAAAAAAGTCAATAAAGTCAATAAGATAAGTATTAAGTTACAAAGTTACAAAGTTACAGTAGAAAGATAGAGATAGAGAGAGAGAGAGAGATTTTATGGTCCTTTTTCCCCAGGGTCTCTCTCTTTTTACATATACCCTCTTTTTGACTGTAACTTTGTAACCTTGTAACCGCCTACAGCCGCAAAGGTTTCCGGGGATCGGCCGGTTACAAAGTAACTATCTAATAATTTCAATAACTTACGTGCAATTGTAAAAAGTGTCAAAAATTGTAAAATTGTAAACCCCTGGAATCATTGACTTTTTTAAAAATCTGTAAGTACCTGAAATCATTGAAAGTGTAACCTTAATTATTTCAATAGGTTATGACAGTTACTGATAGCTATGCCGGTACAAAAATTTGTACCAGTACAAAAAATTGTACCGTTAACGAGAATGATTATTGATAAGGATCGAGGAAGGAGAATCGGACGCTTATCGACAAGTTACCGATCCGCAGCTGGTCCGGATCCGCAGACCGATAAGTTGCCGATCCGCAGCTGGTCCGGATCCGCAGACCGATAAGTTGCCGATTCGCAGCTGGTCCGGATCCGCAGACCGATAAGTTGCCGATTCGCAATGTGCCGAAGACGTGAGAAAGCCAAGGGGAAACCCGCGGGCTCTTCCCTTGGCTCTCATTGTGGCTAGACTATAACGTCTATGTTGTTGGCGTTTGTGGCCTTAATAACGCGATAGCCAAATATTGGTCCAGCCTGGCGCCAGTGCTTGGAAATTTCTCGCCAAGCCGAATTCCGCGTTTTAAATAGCCGGATTTTACCCGTATTTTCGTCGCGCAAAATTGTTTCTTTTTGGTTGGTGGAGCCATGGAGTATAGCGTACATAATTTTCTCCTTTGGGCGGATTATTATTCAGCGCCCAAAAACTCGATGTGTGGATCATTAGCCGGCAAAAAACTAATCGCGCCATCGTCGGTCAGGATTGTGGATATACCGCGCCCGGAAAAATAACGGTCATACATCCAGCATACGAGATCAGGATTGTCCCAGGAACCGCCAGAATCTACTATATTGTCGGGATTTAGCTCGTGGGCAATATCATTCGCGGAATATCGGTCCAAGAGTTCGTCAAGCGCGCATGGGAGCGTGCCATCCGCATAATCCTCGGCCAATAGAGACGTAATATCGTCAATTATATCGCTTACATGTATGGCGTCAGAGACGTCCAAGCGGAAACGATAACGGCCATATTGCAGTCCGGTCTTGTTGGGATCCGATGCCCAAAAGTGATAACCATAATCGCCAACAGGATTTTGCGAATTGTGGTAGCGATAAACGTACATAATTCCCTTTTTCTGGGACCGGCCAATTAGACCGACTCCCAATCCGCAGTTAATGGTTAGATCATAATTGCTATCGGTGTATTATCGGGCAGCCAGGCTATTTGGTATCCCAGATTGTCCATGAGATCAATCTCTTGTGCGGTTATCAATCTGGCTGGGCAATAACACCAGCCCAATTCGTCATCGCACGATTCTGGCCTTGGTAAGAGTTGCTTAACCGCTTCCGCATCCCGCAAGTCGTCAAAGACTTCTGGTCCGTCATGATTATTTCCCAGGGCGAAGGCCTTGCAGGGATTGTCGGAATAGACTCGAGCTAATATATACTTGCGCTTCACTTTTTTGCTCCTCCTTGGCTCCGAAAATTGTTTCGCGTGAAACTTTTATCGGAGCCAATCCGCAGTTATGTTATCAGACTATGGCTACTGGGTATACGGTTTCATCGTCGCAAATTAGAGTTGGATATTCTCCTCGAAATATCCGGTCATATTCTTCGTCGATCGAGATTACCGATGCGACTTTGTAGTCTTTACCGGTATAGTTACTTACTCGTGTGGCCACTCTCTCCGCGTCGTCGTACTCGTCAAAAGTCCAGATTTGGCCGTTACCGTCTTTGCCGCGTCGCAATGGATAAAACACACGCCGATCGCGGTAAATTAGCAGATAGTCGCCAACTTTCATATGATCCTCCAAAGTGTTTCACGTGAAACAATTTCCGTTTCTGTGCATTGAGCCCAGGCGTCCATTGCATCGATGCCCGACAAATCCAGGTCACGCGAGTCGTTCCAATCTTCCTCCTCCGGTTCAAAAATTTGGTCTTCTTCAACCGGTTCAAAATATTGTACCTTCATAAAGCCCCTCCTTATTGTCAATCGTTAATATACATATATACATTATCAGCCAGTTTGTCAAGTGTTTTTTTTGTTTTTTTTGTTTTTTTTGTTTTATCGTTAATACACATATACACACTATTTGCCAACTTGTCAAGTGTTTTTTTTGTTTTTCTTTTTTTGTTTTGATGTCCCAATATATAATTATTCTTTTTCAATTTGTCAAGTATTTTTTTTTGTTATTTTTTTGGCACGAAACTTGCTATTGCAAAGGGCGTGCCAGGAGCCCGCGTTAGTGTACAAAAAATTGTACCCTTGAACGCCCTGGCTGGCACGAAACTTGCTATTGCAAAGGGCGTGCCGGGGATTGACTGGAGGCTGAGCCTGGCACGAAACTTGCTATTGCAAAAGGCGTGCCGAGAGCCTTATACGTTATAGTATAAAAAATTGAACTCCCCGACGCTTGGCACGCAAATTGCTAATACAAGACCTGTGCCAATGGCAGCCGGTATAGGCCAGGCTAATTGATAACCATTATCAGGGGCGGGCATCTATATATGATGTCTTAGACCTTATTTTTCCCACCAGTTACCCCCCCCACCCCAGAAATTAGTGGTACCCCATCTGTATATAGTACCCCCCACCGTATAAATTTCCCCAAAAAAACTTTTCGATACCACTTGATAAATTTTAAATTTTGTGTATAGTAACGTTACAAAATAGTGGCAGGGGGGCTTTCTTCCCTTGGCTTTTTCCCTTTCACCTTAACTTATATTTCGGAGGCTTCAATGGCTGATATTAGCAATGAACGCGAGGCGTTTATTTTTGGACAGCAACAAATTAGTGTTGTCCCCGAACAATTTCATCAGGCCTTTTTGAAGGGCGCGCGTGATAAGGCGTATGTGGGGTGGCAAAACTTCCTTGATCCCGAGATTGAAGAGGCATATAAGAAACTTCTTTCCGCCTATAAAACCAAGATGGCGGTTGCGAAAGCCGTAGGTATAAATGCGACAAATCTTCACAACTATATTACTGGCCGCTCATCTGTTGGCCGCAGGATTAAGGAGAAGTTTTTTGCCGCCATTGATGGGCTGGGCGAAGATAATTAATGCCTCGCTGGGCGAAGATAATTAATGCCTCGCTGGGCGAAGATAATTAATGCCTCGCTGGGCGAAGATAATTAATGCCTCGCTGGGCGAAGATAATTAATGCCTCGCTGGGCGAAGATAATTAATGCCTCGCTGGGCGAAGATAATTAATGCCTCGCTGGGCGAAAACTACATGGAGGGAGAGAAGCCATGATTAATAAATACGATGTTATCCCGCCGCATAAAGATAATATTATCGAATACTTACGCTCGCGGGGTTTGGTGGTGAACTCTTTCCCCCTGGCTTCTCTCACTCGTGTGCCAACAGTGGCGCACCCCAATTCATTAAACGGCGCGTTTCTGGTTTGGCAAAACCGTAGTACTACCGGCGACTTTTTTCTAGGCTGGGCACAAGCGCACGATAGTGATGACGGGCCTTTTTGGTTTGTTACAAAGCCACGGGGAAAATGGGCATCTACTGATAGAGAGTGGATAGCCGAACGGCAAAGGGAGCAGAATAAATTATCTAAAGATGCGCGCCAAAAGGCGTTGGAAGAACTTACCGCATTTTACGCCGGATTAAGGGAGCCAGGGGACAAGCACCCATATCTTGAGGCAAAACACGTTAGGCCACATGCCGCGCTGCGAATTTACCGCCGCCGTGCCGGTGATGACGCCCGTTCTTTTCCTTGGCTTAATAATTGCCTTATTATTCCTTACTTTAACGCTCGTGGGCAATTAATGACGTTACAACGTATTCCTTGGGATGAAAATAAGTGGAATGAAAAACTACTTTATCCTGGCGCGGTTAAAATGGGCGCGTTTTTACGTATTGACCCCGATCGTGATGGCGGGAAATTTCTAGGGATTGCCGAGGGTTTTGCCACAGCCGATTCTTTTTCGCGCGCTATGGATATGCCGGTTTACGCATCCATTGATGGTAACAATATGGCTGCCGTTGCCGCTGAGATTACCAAAATAGGCTCAGGTAAGATTGTTATTGTGGCGGATAATGATTGCGAAACGCCAAATAATCCTGGTATAAATTATGCGCTTAAAGCGGCTGAGGTGGTTAATTCCGATTCTATTTTTATTCCCACGCTAGGCAATTTGGCCGTTGACGCCAATGATCTTTATATTCGTGGCGGCGAAGACCTTGTTCGTAGTCAGGCAATGTTTTTCAAAGCGCGCGAAGAGGCGCGGGCAACACTTAAAGCTAGAGGGGAAACAGCAGAGGTGGGTTCGATCCCCCCAAATTTTGCGCTTTCCTCCTTGGCTGGTGACCCCGGATTATATTATCGCGTGCATAAGAAAACGGGCACCGATGAGGTTAAGATTGGTGACTCGCTTGAGGTTGTTGCGAAATATCGCGAAAAGGAGACCGGCGAAAGCGGTAAGGTTGTCCGTTATACGCCGGTTATAGCGTTCGATGAAGAGGAAAATATCACGGCGTATGTTCCTGATACCGCGCTTGCCGGTTCCAAGTGTGTGGATACATTAAGATTGCTTCCCAGTTACGCAACCATCAAAGAATATCATCCAAAAATTGTGGAATATATTAATAATGCCGCGCCAGTGGAAAAAATTGTTTTAATGCGCCGGACTGGCTGGAATGGAAAAGATAGGGATAATTTTTTATTCCCCGGGGATTCATTTGAGAAAAATGGCGTTAAGTACATGTTTCCCAAAGAGGATACATATTCTTTTATGTCTAAGCGTGGCACACTGGAGGAGTGGAAAGAAAATGTAGCGGCGTTGGCATCTGGCAATTCACGCGCCGTGCTTGCGCTATCGGAAGCTTTTGCCGCGCCAATTAGAAGCTATCTGGAAGACGATGACGATGTTTGTGGTTGGCATATTATAGGTCCGACTGGTTGCGGGAAATCCACATGCGCCAAAATTGGGACCTCAACTTATGGCCGTGGGTGTACTATAGACCCTGATGGTGAGGGTGCGCTTGTTCCTTGGTATAGAACGGAAAACCAAATGGAATCGGTTGCCGTTGCGCATAATCATATGTGTTTATACTTGGATGAAATGAAGATGGCTGCGAAAAAGGACCCGAGAGCACTTGAAATTGTATCATATATGTTGACAATGGGCAACGGTAAAGGGCGAATGGCGGCAAACGGAAAGGATAGGAAATTAAATACGTGGCGCATAGGTTTTTTTTCCACGGGCGAGGAATCCCTTGTTTCTTTTATTGAGCGTGGCGGTGGCATAGTAAATTCCGGCCAAGAAGTTCGCGTCTGTGATATTCCAGGCTCTCCTGGTTACGAAGGCAATATTTTTGAGGATATTCATGGGCGGAGTTCGTCCACAGTTTTTGTTGACGAGCTTATTGGCAACACAAAGAAATATTATGGGCACGCATTCCCCGCTTTTGTAACTTCATTAATTGAGCGTGGGATTAACGAAGAGGAAAAAACTTTATACCTAGGCGTTCAGGGCCGCGCATTTTTTGGTGTTTTTGAGGATTCTCCCAGGGAACTACAACGCGTTGCCTCCACAATGTGTTATAACCGGTTAGCAATTCACTTGGGTATTAAATGGGGAATTCTTCCGTGGGACGAACTAGCCGAAGGTTGTATGCTAGCACAATGTTTTTACGCGTGGCGGGATGCATTTATAGACGAAAATAGTTTACGGAGCGAAGAACAAAAAATTCGCGACCAATGGACCACATTTATTCAGGAGAATCGCGGGAAATTTACAGATCCCGATACAAAAAATATTGGACCTTATATGAATTATGGCGTATTTGATTCCAGGGAGGGCATATATTATATCTGGCCTGGAACATTCCGGCGTTATTGCGGTGACAAGAAACAAGTGGCATACCACCTTAGGGTGCTGCGCGAAATAGGGATGCTCCCCGTTATGCAGACCAGCAGGGCAAAAGCTCTTACGACCATAAAAAAAGTACATGGGACAACATTTACCATGTACGGAATTAGGCTATTAAACGAAGATACCGCCGCCGATGAAGATACCGCCGCTGCTAGTAGGGAAAAGGTGATAAAAATAGACTTTACGAAAGGATATACGCGCGAGCCATGGGAAGAAGACCCGTTTGACCTGGAACCAGAGGCCGGGGTTTGACATTTTTCATTCCTTGGCTTATCTCATTAAGAAAATTAAGAGGTATGTTATGGCCCTAGGATCACTTGGATATATTGCCCTTGGTTTAACAGCCGCAAACACGGCTTATCAAACCGTGGCCGCATATAATCAGGGACAGGCGCAAGCTCAGAATTATCGAAATCAAGCGGCTGCGGCCACACAACAGGCCAATATTGCATCGGCTAACCAGAGGCTTGCCGAATCAGAAGCGTCGGCTGAAAAGAAGGCTGGATATGAGGAAATGCAATCAAAACGCCTTCAGGCCGCGCGTGTTATTGGCCAGCAACGAGCTCAAATGGGTGGCTCAGGAGTGGCCGTTGATACTGGGAGCTTTCTCGACGTGAATATTGAGACGGCGATGCAGGGCGAAATTTCCGCTATTAATGCCTATAACCAGGGCATTGACCGCGCATACACAAAGGAAATTGAGGCGTGGAACTATGCGAACCAAGCGGCTGGATACCAAGCACAAGCAAAGGCATATAAGTCGGCGGCTCGTAGCGCAAAATCCTCGGCGGGCTGGGGCGCATTTGGAACCGCTTTAACCGGCTTTGCATCAATGGCAACAAGCTGGGGGGGAATGACGAACTGGGGTAAAACTACCGAAGTAACTGATACTCCTAGCTTGCAAATTTACGTAACTTAATTCCTAGTGGGGTTTCATAAAAAAATGTATAAACTAGAAAAGGATAATATTCCGGATGGCGTTCGCGATGACGCCATTACTCTTCTAAAGGAGTTTGAGGGGTGTAAATTAACCGCGTATCAATGTTCCGCCGGAGTTTGGACAATTGGCTATGGGCATACGGCGAATGTTAAAAAAGGTGATACTATTAGCCAGAAAGAAGCTGATGCCATGCTTGCCGCCGATCTTGTGGGGTACCATAATCAGCTTACTTCCTTGGTTTTGGTTCCTCTTTACGAGGGTATGCACGCCGCGTTAATTTCGTTTATTTATAACCTAGGCCCTGGTACATGTAAAACCTCTTCGCTCTTTAAACGTCTTAACGAGGGTAAATATGAGTTAGCCGCTGAATGTTTTCCCATGTATTGTAATGCTGGCGGGAAACGACTTGAGGGGCTTGTTAGGCGTAGGCGCGCGGAGCAAAAGCTGTTTTTAAGGGACATGATATAAATGCCGCGAATATCTTTTAAGTCTTTTAATGGGGGGGAAGTTGACCCGTCTCTTGCCGCTCGTTATGATTTAAATAAGGCTGGAACTTTTCTCCAAGTTGCTGAGAATTTTATTCCTTCTGTCTTGGGGAAGCTAGAACGTAGGCCAGGCACGCGTATGGTTGCGGAGTTGGAAGGGGATACCTATTTATTGCCATTCCAATTTAACACCGAACCAGAAAATAACTATGCTATTGCGTTTCAGGAAGGCAAAATCGAGCTTTTTGATGCTAATGGGCGTGCCGGAATTATTTGCGGTTGTTTCGATACTGGTACTGATGATAACGGCGACACATGTAGCATACAACCCGACGTTAATACTCTGGTGTTACAGTGCTATTGTAGCTGTAGTGATTCAATAAATTTACCTGTTAATTGTTGGGTCCACGTTAAGCTTTACGGTGCTGGTGGTGGTGGTGGTGGTGGTGGTAACAGTTGCTGTGGCGGCAGTGGTGGTCGGGGTGGGGTGACCCAAGACACCTTCTATAATACCAACAAGACATGGTGTTTTTTGCGTGGTAATGGCGGTGCTGGTGGTGGTGGTGCTGGTGGCCGCGGTCACGGTGGCGGTGGTGGTGGCGGTGGTGGTGCCAGTGCTTTTTGCGCTCCCAATGTCTGCTCAATAATAGCTCCTGGAGGTGGTGGCGGCGGTGGTGGCTGTGGTGGATACAGTAGTACCCGCGGTGGTGGGGGTGGTGGCGGCGGAGGGGGCAATTGCGGCAGCGGCGGCTGCGGCGGCTGCGGCGGCGGTAGTAGCACCCAAGGAACATCCGGTGGTGGTGGTCAAGGCGGTTGGGGTGCCTGCGGCACCTCCGGCAGCGGCGGCAACGGCGGTAACGGTTGTAGCGGCGGCAACGGCGGTACCGGGGGTAGCAGTAGCGGTAGTGGTGGCTGCGGTGGTAACGGGGGTAACGGTACCGGTTGTAGCGGCTGCAACGGCGGTACCGGGGGTGGTAGTTGTGGTGGCGGAGGCGGTACATACACAAGCTGTGGTGGCAATGGCAGCACTGGTTGTGTGTTTATTTACTTTACAAGCAACGATAACATCGGGGGTGAGGGTATCGGGTTTTATTATCCCTTATCTATCGTACCCCAAATTTCTTATGCGCAAGTGGGCGATGTTCTTTACTTAGCCCACATAGATTATCCTTTTTCCAAATTAACGCGAAGCGGTGAATATCCTTATACGTGGAAATTGGAGGAAGTTCTATTAAACCAAAGCCTCGAAAGGCCAGTAACGAGCGGTATTTCAGCCACTTGTGGATACCAATATTATACCTGCGGGAGTAATCGGTGTTGTTGTGTTTATGACCTTAACCAGACCGCATGTCTTTGCTATAAAGTTTCCGCCGTGGATTGTAACGGTGTTGAATCCCTAGCCTCCGATGCAATGTGCATTACTTTCCGTTACCCCACCGACTGGGTTGAGGGAGATTCGGTAACATTTTGTTGGTTCGCCAGAACCGGAGCGGAACACTATAACGTATACCGCGATTCCGCCGGTTATTATGGTTTTATTGGTACAACTTGTTGTAATGTTCTTTGTTTTGTTGATCAGAACTACGAGCCGGATATGACCATGACGCCAAAGGAGAATTGGGATCCGTTTAAGGATGGTAATTATCCACAAACGGTTAGCCTGCACCAACAGCGGCTTTGGCTTGGCGGCACAAGAGATGCGCCGACAACAGTTTATGCCTCACGCACGGGAGATTTTGAATCTTTCCGTAAATCGCGACCGGTACAAGATGACGACCCCATTGAATACCTTTTGGCGTCAGGCTCCATTGATACTATTACTTGGCTTAAATCCTTCGGGAATCTTTTTATCGGCACCGGTGGGGGTGAATATACGGCGGCATCTAGTGGCGCGACGTTAACACCGGAAGATGTTTCCATAAGTTTACAAAGTGCCTGGGGAAGTAAATTAATTCAACCACTCCTTGTTGGCGCGGCGGTTTTACATTTACGGCGCAACGGTTCACGTGTGATGGAGCTAGCCTACAACTGGGAGGCTGATTCTTATGTCGGCCAAGATTTAACCATGCTTGCGCCTCATATGGTGGAAGAATCTAATATTCGTCAGTGGGTATTTTCATCTTCTCCCGAGCCACGAATTTGGGCCGTACGCGAAGACGGTGTTTTACTTTGCTGCACATATTCAAGGGAGCAAAGCGTTTATGCATGGAGCCGCCATACAACGAACGGGAAATTCCGCTCCATTGTGTGTCTTTGTGGTGATACGGAAGATATCATAATGATGGTTGTTGAGCGCGAACTTGGCGGTAAAACGCGGTATTTTCTTGAGAAATTCGCGCCATCATGGAAAAGTACTATGGATATTAATGGCGCGATCTTTCTTGATTGTGCGGTAGTTGTATTAAACGAAAGTGGTGATACAACCATAAGGTCCACCGCATTGCAATATTTAATTGATGCGAACGTTGATGTTTTAAATGTGGGCGCGCCGGAAACCGCGAAAGTCGTACGAGAGGCTGAAGGTGCAGGAGAAATTCAACTTGAATTTGGTGAAATTGGACCCGTTGTTGTCGGATTGCCGTATACTTCCGTTATGGCGCCAATGCCATTTGATACGGAAACTCAAGGCGGCTCAACATCTGGCCTGCAACGAGCCTATGGCCGCGCCACGTTAAAACTACACCGCTCGATTGGCGGCTCCTATGCCGCAACGGAAAATAGCTGGCTGGAAAACCGCGAGGCATGGCAAAACGCCACGTTTTATGATATCCCGATTATGCCGGACAACTGGTCCGAACCAGTTCAGCCATTTTCCGGAAGCGTTGATATTATATTGCCAACAGGACAAAACGCGGAGACAGGCTTTTACTTAAAGCAAGATAAACCGTTACCATTTACCGTTTCAGCGATTATTGTTGATGCCGACTTTGGAGAGACGTCCAAATAATGCCAAAAGCCAAAGAGAAGAAAGAAATTAGGCCCGCCACACGCAAACTCGCGGATCTCGACGCCGGGGAACGGGCTCAACTACGGAGCAAGTATTCGCTTGGAATGCCGGTTTCTTCCTTGGCTTTTGAATATAATCTTCCGGAGGTAACTATTCGTGGGTTGGCAAAGCGTGAGTCTTGGGTGAGCGATCCAGTTGCCCTGCAAAAACGTGTAGTGGAAAAAATTGTTAAGGTTGACAGTACTACTGATCTTGAAGTGAAACTAGCCGCGCTTGAAACCGAGGCTGACCGTCAAGCGGAAATTATTAAAGCGCATCGCGCGCGGTGGATTTCGTTTCAACGCGACGTATTGGATCCCGCCATTGAAACACAAGATGAGAAACAAGCTCGGATGGCGAGAACGTTAGCGGATGCTATCCGTATAGCTCAAGCTGGTGAACGCCTTGCATGGGGCTTGGGCGAAAGCTTGGAAATGGCATCAAATGGGCCGTTAATTGTAAAATGGGCTTCCGCTTAAAACTCTTTAGTCAGTGCCGGTATGGCGCAAGAACTGGTAAAGTAGGCTCCACGTTAAATATTCAGCGGCCATGCGGTTTCCCGCGAATAAAAACGGGACGTTATATCTTTGTGATAATGCTGCAACACTTTGTACGGCGGCATGTGCATTCATTTGTGATCGATAGTGTTTGGTCATAAGTTTCGAAAAGTCACTTTCAATAACTACGTAGAAATACGAGAACGACAAAGAGCGGGCAAGTTCCCTTTCAAACCTTTCCCGCCCGCTCGTTAAGTTTCCCACAAGCTCTGTTAGCGATCCTTTTCTCTCGATTGCAATTTTATCTTCATACCCTGATAGGCTATAATCTCCCGTCGGTAGCTTCTCACGAACCACGGTAACATTATTATAATATTTTCCTTTGTCCGCTAGCGCAAATTTGGGGTCAAAACACCAGGGATTTACCTCTCTGGTGTCGGCAATTATAGTCATACCCCGTATTTCGCGCCTGTTTGCCTTCTGCTGGCTTTTTTGTATTTTCATAACTTAATATACCACCCATGTTAAAAACGGGGCTTATATGGCAAATGTGGGGCAACTTTTTTTTAAGAATTAGCCCAAGGTTGTGCTGCCAGCTTTTGCTGATGTTAAACCGCCAGAGCCTGTGGTTGTATTTCTACGCTGGGTTAAAATACTTGCCGCGACACCACGGTTGCGTGACGCGGTTTCTTTTTGTTTAGCCGCCGCCTCGTTGGCTCCGGCGGAAACGGATTTGGTTGACGCCTTTTGCGGAGTTTCATACACCTCCGAATATTTAACACTCCCTCCACTTTTACCACCACCTTTAAGTTGTGTAACAGGGCCAGTATAATCGTAGCTTTCCTCGTAAAGAGTTTCGCCTGTTTCGATATTAAAGATTACTTTACGATAAATTTTCATTTTTTTCTCTTGCCTCCTGCAAGGATTTAATTGTTGCAATCGATATAATCCCTGTATCATATCTTTGTAACTTGTCAAACCAAAATAACCCTGAAACTTCTCCCAAAATTTTATAGCCGATACGCGGCAACATACGCGCGATATGCCTGTTACTTTTTGGGGTTTTACCCAGCAGGCTAATACAATCTAGATTTTGCAACGCCCACATACTTGCATGCCAGAATGCCCGCAAGCCAAGGGGGAAAAACGCGCGGAACATAACAGGATTTACCTGCATGCATTGCGTCATAAAACTTTCGGGGAAATTTTGCGCAAAACCCACGAGCTCGCCATTATACAAAAAGGCCATGGGAAATGTTTCCGCATGGCACGTTACCGCCATCCACTGTTCTAGCGTTGTATTAATGCCGGTTTGCGGGAAATAATACGCCATTGTACCTTCATTCATAAGCCTGTGGTACGCCGCCTCGCATTCTTCGTCTGTCATGCAGCGAAAGCTCCAGCTATCATTTAGCTGAAGTTTCTTCGCACCGGTATATGGATTAGCGATTGGGGTTTCCATTTTACTCCGCGGGTTCGACTTTATCCGGAGCCTCATCGGAGTCTGGAGCTTCGTCGGAGCTGGTGATTTTGTTGTACGCCCATACGGCCAAATCGACGGCGTAGAAACCGACCAGCATCACCAGCATGGTTTCCCAGCGTTCGCCAATGAGCCAGGTCCAGAGAAAATCAATAGACGGGATGATGAGGTACCCGAGGACAAAAGAACATACCAAAGCAAAAAGAAGTTTTTTCATTGTTTCACTCCTGTTGGTTGTTTATATAATACTCGTATACAGGGAAGCAAGGGCAAGGCAGGCAATAAGCAGCGCGGCTATGAGCGCGCTTGAAATGTTGTCAAAAAGCCAGGAGAAGAGACTAGCCATGCCAGCCCCCCCTAGCTAGTACCCACGTATCTGGGATTTCAAGTTGATTTTCCTCTTCCTCACTCGCGGATTGCGAGCGTATATTTTGCAATTGCATAGCGTAAAGCTGTTCCAACTCTTGTACTTTCGCTTGATTGTTTTTAAGCAGCGGCACGGCAATTAAACACGCCAATTTGCGGGCCATGCTTGATACGAAAGAGTCGTCCCATAAAGAAACCTCCGTGATATCTTGCGTTATCTCGGCATAAGCGTTTTCAATATTACACAAAATTGTGGTGATGTTGTCGATAACGCGCACGGCATATGGCTCTTTGTGAAGCCGCCGCTCTTTTCCTTGGCTATGAATTCTATGCACCTTAAGCGCTTTGTTTGGCCAGGAGTATGCGTATTGCCATTCATTTTCATACTCTTCGGGGAAATTCGCAAGTTGCCCTAAGATAACGCGAGTTTGCGCAAATGGATATGGATAGTCGCGTAGCGCGGCACGGCGGGCATTATCCCAAAAAAGCTCGCACTGAATGGTTTCTGGTGTATTTTCATTAGGACTCGCAATGATGCGGGTGCCTATGAACCCTAAGGCCATATTGTAAATATGTAAGCGTCCAGTAGTAGTTGGCATATAGCATCACGGATTATAGTTGTGTAAAAAGAATACCCCGCGTTGGATATAAATTTTTTGCCCCGGATATAGTGGGAGTTTGATGATGGTTGATGTATAGAGGCCGTCGCCTTCGCCGTCGCCTTCGCCGTCGCCGTCGCCGTCGCCTTCGCCTTCGCGGACTATTTTGTTCTCTTTGTTTTCGTTGTCGCTACTTTCGCTACTGTCTTCGTTGCTATTGTCTTCCACATTGTTTTTTTCCGGCAGGGCTAGAAAATCTTCGTCCAAGGTAAGTCCATCAACTGAAACGGTTAGGTCCTTAAGGGCTCTATACAAAATGTTGTGACAAATTTCAGTGCCGCTGATACTTGCTTCGTCATTATCCTCGCTACTGGCGCTTGTTTCGACTTCTTCTTTATTTGGTACACAGTATAGATAACTTTGTGCGGGCAAAAACGTATCCCCCGACATTTCGCCAAAGTTTTCAGTTGCGGCTTCAAAGCTTTCAGTTGCGGCCTTAAGGCTTTCAGTTGCGGCTTCAAGGTCTTTGGTTGTGGTATTAACACATTTAATTAAATCCTCAAAGCATTTGCAGTAATTTTGGCCTTGTTCCTCAAAGCACTTGTAGTATTCTTTGCCTTCATCTCTAAAGCATTGAATTTTGACGTCAAACTCTTCGGTTCCTAGGAAACCGGCTTTAACATATACTTCTTGGCCTTCATAGAGCGGAGTATAAAAGCGGATACATGTGGATTTACAACCATATTGACCCACGTCTTTATAGTGGCATCCTTCAGTAAGTACTATACCGTCAACGCTAACCAATAATTGATGCGTTTGTGGATAATAAAAAAACCCATCTTGAAATTCGTAAGTGAATTCACCCAAACAGGTTGATTCCATTGTAAAACAGGTTTGATGTGTTGCTTGATAGGTTGTATCCGACAATATGCCTATTGCGAGATTATATAAATAGGTGGAACAATTATATAGGGTTGTTAGGCTGTTAAGATAACCTTCCACTGTTTGCGCGCCACAAATAAGTGTGCAGTAAACATCTTGTGGATTTTGCGTGGACGAATTAGGGATTAAAATTGCGCGATTAAGTCCATCAAGAAGTTCTTGTCGCTCGGCGGCATCCATATCAAAACGGTCTTCAATCTCATGGGCATCAAAGCGCGCGCCGGAAATATATTCATCTTCCTGGACGAAAGGCATTTCGCGGACAATGGCAAAATTTAAGCCGTTCGCCGGCGCGGAATTAAATGTAACATATCCGCCGTTGGAATCATCGTTTAATGTAACCGTAACCCTATTGGTTATATCGGTTTCCATCCACGAAGCATTTTCTTGAAAGCAATATACATGAATTTGACTAGTATCCCACGCACGAAAAGGAAACGAGAAACATTTAGTTTCGTCGTTGCCAACATATTGAATTCGGCGGGATATGAGATCTAGGGTCATAGATTAAACCTATAATGTTTTTTTTTAAAAGTGCCCGCTGTGGGGGCGGACACTTTTACAATTTTTTCGCTTAGAATTTAATACAAACCCAGCCAGGATCTCCCGCGCTTCCATCATCTCCAGGTTCGCCCCGCGAAAAATAATAGTCGCCAATGAAGCAAGTAAAAAGCGGAGCCTCCTTTCCACCCATGCCACCCGCACCTCCTCCTTCCCCCCCCGACCCATTGGCTTCAGGTAGGCAAATGACATCACAAACACAAGTATGGCATGTCTCGTAATTACAATCAAAGGTACACCAAGAGTCCATATACGTAGGGTTTTGACCACCATTGCATACGCATTCCGAAACACCAGTACCAGCGTCTCCACCATTTCCACCGATTCCATAAAATGTAGAACATTTGAGACCGTCTAAACCCTTTGTTCCAGGCGAAGGCATATTATTTGCTCCTCCCCCCTGCCCCCCTATTCCGCATATAAGACACCAATGGTGGCCCATATAAGAATAACCCGAATTTAGGTCAGGGGGATTTGTGCCATCAACAATTTCACAGCAGCGTATCGAGATATACCAAGATGCAGCTACGCCCCCAATAATCCTACACCTCCACCACTTCCGGCTAAGCAAAAACAATAATTTCCCCTAGCTGGCGTAATAAATTCGGTTATTGTCCCGCCGGGCCAACAACAACAACATTTTAACCCACATGCGAAAAAATCTTCTAAAAAAGGTCATTAACACAAATTTTTAAATCGCAAAACTCTTTTACCAAAACGGCTAAATCATAGCACCCAATCCTTACACAAGATGTATCTTCGCCCCCAATACAAATACTATTTTCTTCCGAGCACAAGCAGCGACCAATTACTAAAGAATTTTCCGCCGCACATGTTTCAGGACCAAGAGCAAAAGAGCATCCCTTGGCACAAGAACCAAGGGTACCTATTCCACTATTAGCCGTGCCATATACCCCAGGCATGACTTAACCCGTTGTATCCGTAGTTGTCGTCGTTCGGGTCGGCGTGTAATTTCTCAGCGCAAACCCTTCCAGGCGAGCTACGGTCTTGTCCGCAATCTTATCTTCACGGATAACATCGCGGAGCGTTACGTTGTTGCCCTGCATAAGGGCCAAGAGTCCGGCAATATCGCCCATATCCTTGTCCTTTACGGTCCCGTTAACCGTGTTTGTTAGGTCGGCCATTTTCTCTGCCAAGTTTTCGACGGAACGGCCAACAGTTTCCGCCCCATATGCCATAGGTCACCCTCCTTATTTGTAATAGGGTTAAGCGGCGTTAACGCACAAATTTTTCCGGCGACAACCAAAACGTTTGCCCCGTATCTCTTTCAATTGATCTTTGCATACGCCTAAGATATCCCGGGTTTAACATTTCGTAAAGGTTGTACGCTATTAAATAATCAAACGCCCCGCGTACGTAGAACAAATTGTTTCCAGGGGTATTTTTATATAACAACCTAAACGCCGCCATTGCCCTTGGATCCCCATCGCGAAGAGAATAAGCAAATTTTACGGTATCGTCAAGCATACTGGCAAGAACCGGTCCTAGAAGTGACGTTACCGGTCCGTTCCCCATTTTACTAGCCTCACCAAAAAGAAAGTCGCCGTATAGCCCCGCGCCACCACCTTGCACAAAGGCCGCCATCCATGTTTTGATGTCTCTGGGATCTCGCGGCATTTTACCGGCAACTAAAGCCTTTGTTGCCAGCGAACCATACCCGATTAAGGTCATGGGGATAAGAAGTGACGCCAATGCGCTAATAGAGCTTTTGGAGGTTAACGCCTCACTAAAGCTTTCCGCTCCATAGCCATAAAGGGAACGCGCCACGCTCCTATTAAGTTGCTCGATCGGGAAACTTTTAAACTGGCCTATAGCGCGGACAAGTTCCCCATCAATTGTTCCGGGTTTATGCCCACGCCTTAAAACCGCCCGCGTTTTTGCCGAATTTTCAAGTACCGCGTAATTAGTCCTATCATTATAAAAGGTTCTAAGATTTTGCGTTATTTCATCACGAAGCGCGGCTACGGCCACATTTCCGGCCTCTTTTCCTTGGCTTTTTAAATACGCCACAAAAGCTTCATTCGGGACAGAGTCAATCCCGCTTGGTGTTAAATAGTATTTTCCATCAGCGGCCTTCATTTGCCCTTTCCGGATAATTTCCCACTTACCCTCATCAATATTATATTGGCCGAATAAATCCTGCCTATGCCTTGGTAGCCGCCCCCAGGAAGTATTGCGAAGCTCCGCCATATGATGAGCCATTGTATCACATGCGGCCGCCTTCCACGAATCAGTCCACCATGCAAGGCCGTTTAATTTAAAAAGTAGGCGTTGCGCGTGCGCTATTTTTCCATCAAAAACCTCGCCGGAAAAACGCGCGCCAACATCCCCTATTAAGGTATCAAAAAATACGCCACAATCGGCCAGCATACGTTGCCGTCCAGCTGACCCACGGCCTTTTGACGCAACCTCCATGATGCCGTTAAGAAATGAGCCTAAGTAACTATGCCCCTGATATGACATTTCGGCGGCAAAGTTTGTTACATCGGAAAATGATGAAAGGAGCGCGCCCCCAAGTTTTGTTAGGTTTTGCCAGCCGCGTAAACACCGGCCGACGTGAGCTAATGTGGGGTTCCCCGCAATATTAATAGTCCCGTCAATTTCCGCTTGTTGCCACTCTAACCGTTGCGCTATAAGCCCTTTTTGTAACCGCCTTAATTCTTTATCATTCCCTTCCGACTCCAACGCCTCCGCCGTCATTTTTTTAATTTTTTGAAATGCCGCTTGTGGCGCGGGACCGAATGTTTCCATAAGCCCCGTGGAGTTTGAAAGATGCTCTAGCCCGTTTAAAACGGTTTCGTTAAATTTGCGGGCTCCATATTTTTCATGATAATCACACCAAGCATCGGGGGTGTTAAATATAAATACTCTCTCATGGCTTAAGCGTTTTGCCTCACTTCCCACGCGATATTCTTTTGTAAGAAGGTTTGAGGCGTCATCAACTTTCCCCTCAAGCTTTAAATCCCGCCATGCTTCGCGTAAAAAAGTTTGCCGCGCGCTAAGGTTATTTCGATACGCGCCACCAAGAACCTCGTTCCAATTCAAAAGGTTTTCAAGGTCGCGGCTCCATTCGGCAAAACCTATTTTATCAAGCTTTGCGCGGTCATGGCTTTGCCTTACAATATAACCCCTGCGTTTACCTATAAATGCGCCGGCGCGATTAGCCCGTATACGAGCCTCTTCTTGAACTTTATGGATAGCCTCGGCAATATTTTTAATTTCCTTTGGTCCAGTATATCCACTTACGCCGGCATCATCGATTTGCCACATTGCCCGCGCAATATCCCGCCACTGCGTATTATTATTAAATATTTTAATGTGTTCCGGTCCTAACGCGTTAAGTTCCGATAACAGTCCACCTAGATAATGCATGTTTAAGGCGCGTTGATTGGCATCAATGGAGGCCTTTGCGCCTTTGCGAATATATTTGGAACCAACTTGTAAGGAACTGATCCCCTCAACCTCTTTCCCCCTGAAATTATTTAAGATATGCTCCATACAACGCGCCAAGGCATTTCGCTGCAACTTTTCATTCCTAAGCTTTGCTAGTGCCGCAATTTGTTCATGCGCGGTTGAAGCTGAAATTGCCGCCGCGATTTGATCCATTGACAAATCTTCCGCGTGTAGATCGGTAGCCTGTTGATAAAGCGTTGCTATTTCTTCCGGCGTAAAGTTAGGGTGTTCCGCCCTAATGCCCGCGATGACATCTTCTTGAGAGGAATCAAGCATGGCAACAACTTTTTGCCCAACAATATTCGCTTCCTCCGCGTGCGCCACGCCAGTTTCCGCTGTGGTTACAGCCTCCAAGGCTTCTCTATCAAGGACTTGCGCAATGGAAGGATTTGTGGCCTCCAACGCCGCCACGCTTTGCGCATAATTAACGTCCGCTAGTTCCCCTTCGCTTATTAGGGATTGCCCCGAACCTTGTTCCACCTCGACGCGAGAAATATCATCCCATGATGCAAGCCCTCTGGGGGGTGAAATATCCCCTTCATCCAGCATCATGCGCCCTAACTCATAACGAAAATTGTAATCCGCCTTTTCAAATGGCACGGTGAACATATCATTAAAAACATTTCTCATTTGCGGGGAAATACTAAGACCAGCACTTTCCGCGTTTGCATAAACCTCTGTGAACCACATTTTCATTGCTGGGAAAATGGAAGCCAAAGGAGAAGACTCCGCGACTACCCCGCCATCGTGCAGGAAGCGTTCCCCAGCGCGGGCAAATTTTTCCTCCTGCGCGCGGGTCCAAATTTTACTCCCTGGCTTAACCCCCACAAAATCTTCCATTTGTTTAACGGCGCGGGCAAGCGATTCTGGAGCATCCGCGCCCAGTTCCTCAAGCGTTTGGCTCATTTCTCGCCGGAAGATATGGAAAAGTTCGTGTGGTAATGTTGAAGGGTTGGTGTTTGAAAAAAACGCAATAGTGGCCTTCCCGTTTTCTTGAAAAACCGTTGCGGCGTTGCGTCTGAAGTCCGTCCCTGGTGGAGGCTCAACATATCCCGGCGGATAATGAATGCGTCCGTGTTTATCAATCGTAACATCCGCCATTGGATGCGAAATATTAAGGCCACCGCTCCCCGCTTGAAATTCAATGGGGTGCGCGGCATAATATTCTTCCACATTTCGGCCGGTGTTCCATGCCCACCGACGGGCTTGCGTATCATAAAGCGCGGCACCGGCATATGCCATTTCTTTAATGCGGGCGGGATCTTCGTTCAGCAAGACTTTACGCATTGCAGTTTCCGCGCGAGCCGCAAAGTCATTACGCAAATGTTCGGTTGTATCTGTTTGTGGAACAATTTCCCAGGGCTGGGTTTGCCTTCCCACGCGACGCATTGCGTCAGACGCAAGGCCGCCGAGCATATGGGTAGCTGAGCCAATAACGCCACCAAAGGCAATATTTAAAAGTGAATTCGTTAGAGCATAATCACCCTGGGATACACATTGACCGGCATAAACAATAGGCTCAATAAGCGCATTACCAACAGCCCCCTGGATGGCGCCAACGCCCGCGCGAACAGCGGCGCGGCCAAGAACGGAGCTTGTTTGCCCTATAAGTTGCATTGTTCTAGCATGTCCTACAACGGGAATTAAGCTAGCCGCAATGTTAATAGGCGTTATGGAGCCTACAAGACCACCCAAAAGCACGGGAATAAAACTACTACGTTGCAAAACCCCCGCATTATATAGCTCATCCGCTTTTTGTTCCGCGAATATCCGTATTGTACTTTCATTCCATGTCGGGTCATATTTTAAATGCCCCGTAACGCCATATTCATCAACAATTTTATTAAACTCCTCCTCAGTGGCTGGCGCGCCCCGGTTTCTGGCCGCGATAAAATTTCCAATGGCGTTTTCAGGGCTTAGCCTCCACATTTCTCTGGCACTGGTGAAGAAGGCCTCGCCCCAGCCCGTACTAGCGTTAGTGCTTGTTAAACCGGAAGAACGAAGGCCGCGAAGATAGGAGCCAAGGGAAGAAAAGTCCTCGCTGGTGTTATATCTATCTGAAAAATCTGGCATCAAAATATATTAAACAGTTCGTTAAGTTTTTGGGCGGCTTCCAGCTCTCTTTCCTTGGCTTTTATTTTTTTACCACTTTTAATTTTTGTTCTAATTTCATCCCTGTTCGCCCATATTGCATCTATTTCTTTTTTTGGCATATGTTGCTTTGAGACGGTGTCTAGCCTATACGGTTCGCTGCGCGTAAAATCGGATAGCGAAGCATTAACCATAATATCAAACATTTCTTTGTTATCAGAATCCACCGCTATTTGTTCAATTGTTTCACGTAAGGCTGCTTTTGCCTGTTTTTCGTTTTGAATATTTTTTTTCTCACGAGTGGCTTTATCAAGTCTCGTCTTCATTTCTTTTCTCCTACTACTAATTTCCATCCATTTTCCATTATAATTCCCAATATCATCCACGGATTTTACGATAATCTTGCCTTCTCTGTTAGTAACCGGATTGTTGCCATCAAAGAAAATATAGTTTTGTCCATCCGGTGTAAGCAAAGGCTGAAGGTTGCGCGCAAGGTCCATTCGCTTGCTCCATTCATCCGCCTCCGCGTTATATGGTGTTGTTTGAATGTTTAAGTCATCTCGCATCGCAATATCCATTATTGCAAAATTCATATTATTCTTACTTACTATTGAATCTCCCTTACCTTTTGGCGCGAGATATGAACGCTGGCCGGAACCAATGATATCGTAGTTATCGTAAAATACATCTTTAAGCGCCGTTTCAATTGATTCCTCCACACTATTCCCCCGCGTTGCCAAATAGTTCGCGTAGTTTAAAATGGCGGTGTCATTTTCTTTTATAAGGTTTCGCCGGTAAGCATCGCCGCCAATTACATCGAACATTTTTCCCCCTTGGGAGGTAAATTCGCGAGTGAAATTTTCCGATGTTAATCCCATATCCTTTACCATCTTCGCATTTTGAGCGGCTTTCTCAGGTTGCTGTGCATCCCAAAAAGCCTGTACGGCAAGTTGATCTTTACCATTAATAAGCATTTGAGACGCGATTATGGCGGAGGAACCTAGCCCTCCCATGCGCGTGATGGCGGCAAAATCCTGTGGCCCGTAGGCTTGATAGGCGGATACAAGATTGTCCACGAAATTTGGCCCATTAAACCGCTGGCAAATAATGGCTGCGTCATCCTTTGAAACAACCGGCGTTTCAAAATTTGGTGAAGTTAATCCAAGAGTCTCCTGCTTTGCCCGTATATTGCGGCGCATAGCCTCATACTTTTCAGGGTTATATGGATCATCAAGCCATTCTTGCCGCGAAGCCTGAACCTTATCATCGTAAAATGTGGCTTTTGCCGGATCCTCGGTTCTAGTTTTTTCAACCCGTTTAACAGCCTCTAATTGCTGACCGATAACGGAGCTAGCCAAGGTATAATTTTCATCTCCGGCCTGTAAATTTCTCCCCGTATTTTCAAGCGCTTCCCTGTACCCCGCCAACTGTTCCCCCGTCATTTCCCGCGCCATTATACCAGCGCGCGCATATGCCCTGGCCCCTTGATATTTTTCATACTCCTCCCGCGCCCGCAATGGATTTGAATACGCGGCGTTAAAGTCCCGCTCGGTATAATCGTGGTCCACGTCTTTAAAGTCTTCAAAACTGGCCATATCTTGCCTAATGGCTTGCCTAAAATCATAGGCCCTTTCGCTCCGAACTTGTTCATTTAACCTGCTGAGAAATTTCTTTACAGCGGCGGCATCCTCAGGCGTAAAAAGACTTTCTTTTGCCGGCACGGGATCGAACAACCTGTCAAGATACTTGATTGTTTCCGTCGGCAATTTCGAGGGGGCACCGCCTTTTGCAAGCCAATCTTTTGCATTTCCCGGCCCATAGTTATAAAAAACGGTCGCAAGCCGCTCATCGCCGCCAGCCATATCAAGCATTTTTTTAAGATATCCCATACCGCCAGCGACATTTTGAGTGGGATCAAAGGGATTGGTAACGCCCATTTCCCGCGAGGTAATATCCCTTAATTGAAATACACCTTTTGCGCCCGCCCTTGACACGGCATTAGAATCGCCGCGTGATTCAATCCAGGCAACCCCTTTCGCGAATTCCACAAACCTATCGTCGTACCCCTTCTCCTTGGCTTCTTCTTCAATTAACACCTCAACCCCTTCCGGCAAATTTGGGTGTGTTTTAATGGTATCTTTACCCTCGCCAAATCCATAGGCCGCCGTTTTATGCGCGTTAGCCATATCGCCGCTATTTCCCAGCACTTCAACGCGCTGGCGCAAAGTCCCAGATATTAACCGCTTATTTTGTTCACTTATATATTCTTCCGCATAGCCGGCACTACGCATTTGCTCCGTATTAATATTTACAAGGGTGCCTAGACCTTCCGTAACATCCGTCATATCGCCGGATAGGACGCGATCGTGTTGTTGCTGTTTCGCGGCTTCTTTAACTTGGTTTTGCCAGTTGGTATATTGCGTATATTGATGATTCTGAAGTTGAGTCGCAACCCTTGTATCAAATTCCTGAATTCTAGCCTCGGCCATATGCCTAGCAAGTGGGGTTATATTTTTACCACGCTCCCTATCATAGTCCTCCATATGCTTGGCATATATTTCATGGCCGTTAAGACCATTTTGTCCCAAACGACGCAGAAGCCCCGGATTATCCTCGTTCGGGCTATATAGCAAACCTTGAGCCGTTGCCTGCCTGTCCGTTAAATACTCTATCGCTTGAGCGCGTGAAAGGCCGACATAAAATTTTTCCGCTACCTTGCCTAAATCTCCTAGGCCCTTGCCAACATTTGCCAATGCTTCATTTTCAAGCCTTGCGCCCTCAAGAAGGGTCCGTGATGCGGCGGATAAACCACGCGCGGCGGCATCACTATACCGGCCGGTTTTTGTTCCAGGCGTATAGGGAAATTCCTCCCGTAAGTGCTGAATGCGTGGGCTTTTACTACGAATGACTTGGCTTTGAAGGGTCGTCATCTGATGAAGCCTCTATTTGTTCTCTATATTTTTTAAGCCGTTTTACGAAATATTCCGGCACCGGCAACCCAAAATACTGTAAATGCGCTAAACACGATAAAGCCTCATTTACGCCAAGGTATGCTATAAGTAAGTTAACCAATGAAACGTTAAACGGGAATGCATTAGTTAATACCTTATCGGCTTGAACAAAGATTGCGATGGAGGCCCAATAGGCCACAAATTTATATGCGCCGGCGCGAATTTTATCTCCCCGTAAAGCGCAAGACCGCCATGCGCGAAAAAAGCCAAGGAAAAAATCGGCAATGAAGAGGTAGAGCAACGCAACCACGGCGGTTTCAGGATACCCCACGCTTGTTAGAATAAACGAACACGCGAGGGCTAGGAGGGCCTTAATGCCGCACTCACATGCTAGTTCGTTGTAGAGGCTGGTAAAGAACGCCGTCATTTCTTCCTTGGCTTTTATAGGTTAATTAGTCGCCTGATACTGCGGCTTGCCCTTGTCAATAAGCAGGTCCGTATTATCCTGGTAGCTGCCGGTCAAATCTTCGCGGACAATCGCGGCGAAAACGGAGCCAGTGCTGGTGAGGTTACTACCTTCTGTGAACTCCAACTTCATCCACGGCTTGGTTACGCCGCGTGGGATAAACCGCCAGGCAACCGTGCCGCCGGGCCTTACGGGGCCTTTAACCTCCATGGAGCCGGCTTCTTCGCCTTCGTCTGTCGGCTTTTCCTTGCCGTCCGCCATTTTCAAGGTGAAGGTAAGGCTTTCCCCCTCTTGCAGCCCACCCGACAAACAAATATGAATCGGAATCGGGCCGACCTGGCCGGGGTTCAGAAAACCGGTCAGCGGAATCCAGTCGGATTTGCCGGCTTCGGTCTGGCCGCCACCGGTTGCGTTGTCTTTCGTCGCGCCGTCAAGGAATACCAAATTGCTATCGATAATCATTTCAGTACCTTATGTGTTTATGGGTTAGTCAACTTTCGGTTCGTCGTTTTTGATTATGTCACACTGCCGAATGGGAATCGAATGAACGTATGGAATGCTTTTTGAATTAAAGAACTCCCCGTAATGCAGATGCACGTTCTTGGTATCCGACGCCTGCACTTCCAGCGCGGTCATGACCTCTTCGTTGCAGTACAGAATTGTGCGGTTGCGGTACTGGTTCGGAATAAGGTTCTTCGCCTGAATGACGAGCTTTCTGAAGTCGATATAGTCGGAGTTCAGCTGTGCGCCGGTTGAGCTGTCACTGCCCGCAATCACGCGGTCTTCATAGAGCTTGTCCACAGGGATATTGCAGATGCGCACCACCGCGCGCCAGTCGCGAACGGCAAGGCCGACGTTCCAGCTCCAGAGGTCGCCGAAGACTTCAAACTTCCGCGCATCCGAGTCGGTTGTCACATACATGCCAAGGTCGGTGTGCTTGAGGCCGCCGATGGACTCTTTCGGGAAAATACCGTGCACGGTATCCGGCCCCCAGGCCACAAGGTACATGGAGGTGTTGGTGTCGTCGCTCCCGCCGGCATCAATGACATGCGGGTTGCCGGTGTCATTATAGCGGGTTGCAAAGCCGTCGAATTCGTCGGCAAGGGTGTTATGGTCACCGTAGAACATCAGCTCGGCGGTTTTTTGCCGCAGGGCTTCCATAAAGGCCTTGCCTTCCTGCAGGCGGTAGGCGTTGAAAGTCGCGCCGTAGAGTTCCTTTTCCTTGACATCAAGCTCCATTCTGGCTTCCAGCATGCCGATGCCTTCCACAACGCGGCTGTACTGCGAGCGCGAAAGCGGGGTGCCGCGATACAGACGCCTAAAGTAGACATCAGGAAGTCCTGTACGGACGCGGGTCTCGTGGCCCTTAATAGAGTTGGCCTCACGGAAAGGAATGTCGCTGAGGATGTCATTGACTTGGTTCATCAACTCAATGGTCGTGGTATCTATCTTCATCGACCTATAAAATTCCTGAAGTTCGGCAAGGGTGCCAACTCCACCTGGTTCGTAAGCCATGTTATTTCTCCTGTTTTGCTTTATTACTATATTGTTATTGCATTAAAGTTACAGCCGCTCTCTCGCGCGCTAGATCATAATGCAATGTTTTTGCTCAAACGCCGCAAGGGCTTATTTTGTATTTGGTGCTTCTAAATCATCCGGTTCATCCGGTTCTTCTGGCTCATCCCCTTCGCCATTATTATCTTCCGGCTCATCCGGCTCACTTGGTTCTTCAGATTCTTGCGTTTCTGGATTCATACAACAAACGCATCCCGAATCATAACAACACCAATTGTTGCAACCGGTTATCCCATCCCAATCGTATATTGTGCCGTAAACAATTGCACAAGCATTAGACGAGTTTAGATGAATCCCAGGACAGGCTCCGCAGTTGCCGCATATGCAAACCGTGCCGCAAAAGATAAGGCAGCCGCCGGAAGCATAAATCGCGCCGCCGCAAGTAGTTGCGCAGTTGCCAAAAAAGTTGCTGTCACAAATAATCGTGCATGAGCCGCCTTCGGCGAATAGTCCGCCGCCGTATTGCCCGCAGTTGCCGCAAATAGTTGTATTAATAATATAAACATTCCCATTGCAATGGGCCATAATGCCGCCGGCGTATCCAGAGGCGCGGTTATTTGTAATGACATCACAACAAAATACGCCGGTAGCGCCATTACAAATCGTAGCCGCGCCGCCACAGCCTGTAGCGCAGTTGCCGTCGATGCGGGAATTACTGATAGTGACGCATGCTTGGTTGTCCGCATAAACGCCGCCGCCGTGACAGGCGCAGTTGCAATAAATACATGAATTACCAACGGTTACACATGTGCCGCTACCGCAAGCATAAATGCCGCCGCCGCAATGACAGGAACAGTTACACTCAAAAACAGAATCATTAGCCGTCAGGCAACCGCAGGTCACGCGAACCGCCCCGCCGGACAGGGAGGTGTTACATCCGCCGGTAACGCAAACGTGGGAAACGCTACACGAGGTGTTTGAAGACAGGGCTATTGCCGCGCCGGAACAGTTTTGATACACTGTCCAGCTATCGCCGCCCCACAATACGGGAATATATTCTTCACTGCCAATCATATTTCTTGCCCCGCAGGCTTGATATGTTCCGCAGGATAGCTTATATTCATTTCAAACTCCTGTTGTTGGCGTCCCTTTGGTTTCCCCCGTCGGTGTTTGCCCCCCTTCACCGGCGGGGGTTTTCAGCTTAAGCGCCGGCCTGCCGGAGACTTCCGCCTCTTTTAAAAACAAATTGTTACACAGCCGTTACAGCCGTTACAGCCGTTGCCACGATTGGTGTCGATTGTACCGCCAGCCACTCCACAACCCATAGTGGGGCCTGTTCCTCCGCAGTAACCTATG
>Ga0192240_10125_pt2 | contig 40723 bp, 43 predicted proteins | sample Koala_Koa27_H3_FD_131237 | JGI IMG/M metagenome (GOLD analysis project Ga0192240, IMG submission 131237) | Enriched cells from koala feces incubated with labeled cellulose particles, San Francisco Zoo, California, United States - Koala_Koa2-7_H3 ...
TTCCGGTACAACAGATGTAACGGCATCCGGGCAGGAGCAGCAGGGAACACAGGGGACAGCACAGGCGGAGGGGCAGCAGGAAACAGGACAAGTGACCGGACAGCAGGGAACGGTACGGGATGATGTGATTGTTGTCATGGGACCCACATCCGAACCAGAGGCGGGATTTGATCCTGCTTATGGATGGGGGGCAGGGGAACATGTGCATGAGCCTCTGATCCAGAGTACCCTGACTGTGACAACCACTGATTTGAAAATCGGCTATGACCTGGCCACGGGTATGGAAGCCAGCGATGATGGCCTTACCTGGACCGTGACCATACGGGATGACGTGTCATTTACAGATGGGGAGAAACTGACTGCCGGGGATGTGGCATTTACCTATAATACATTGAGGGATACCAGTTCAGTTAATGATTTTACCATGCTGAAAGAGGCTCAGGCGGTGAATGATACAACGGTGGAATTCCATATGAACCGCCCGTACTCCATATGGCCATATACCATGGCCATTGTGGGGATTGTGCCGGAACATGCCTATGGGGCTGGATACGGGGAGTATCCGGTTGGCTCGGGCCGTTATATGTTGAAGCAGTGGGATAAAGGGCAGCAGGTAATCCTGGAAGCTAATCCGGATTATTATGGGGAAGCGCCAATCATGAAAAAGGTTACCATCCTGTTCATGGAGGAGGATGCGGCCTACGCAGCTGTCATGTCGGGACAGGCGGACCTGGCCTATACGGCTGCTTCTTATTCGGACCAGACACTGCCGGGGTATGATTTGCTGGCCTTTGAGACCGTGGATAACAGGGGATTTAACCTTCCTGCCGTACCGGATGAAGGGAAGATAGAGGACGGGATATCCATTGGTAATGATTTTACAAGTGATGTGCAGGTGCGGCGGGCCATCAACCTTGCCATTGACAGGAATGAGATGATTGACAATGTGCTGAGCGGTTACGGAAGCCCGGCCTACAGCGTTTGTGACAAGATGCCATGGTATAATGATGCTGCGCAGGTTGGGTACGATGCGGTAAAGGCAGCGGACATACTGGACAAGGACGGCTGGGTGATTGGAGGCGATGGAATCAGGGAAAAGGACGGCGTCAGGGCCTCCATGACCCTTATGTACCCGGCCAGTGATTCTGTCCGCCAGGCCCTGGCAGCAGACACGGCCAACCAGTTAAAGGAAGTTGGGATTGAGGTTAAGACAGAGGGCGTTGGCTGGGACACGGCTTATGACAGGGCGCAGGCAGAGCCCCTGATGTGGGGCTGGGGCGCGCATACGCCGATGGAGCTCTATAACATTTACCATACGATGAAGGAATCGGGGCTGGCAGAGTATTCTCCTTATGCCAATGAGACCGTGGACCGTTATATGGATGCGGCCCTGGCCTCCAGCGACCTGGAACAGTCCTACGAGCTTTGGAAAAAGGCGCAGTGGGATGGAAATACGGGGATTACCCAGGATGGGGACATCCCATGGATCTGGCTGGTGAATATTGACCATCTGTACTGGGCCAGGGAGAATCTTAAGGTGGCGGATCAGAAGCTGCATCCCCACGGCCATGGCTGGTCAATTGTGAATAATGTGGATCAGTGGAGCTGGGAATGATGCCGGGAGAAGACGGATTAAGATATGATAGCGGCGCCAGCGTACTGTTGTGGGTTGCGTAAATGAATGAAAAAGCCGCAGATAGCCGTGGGATTGGTAAATGACTGCGGGATTAACGGCTGGATGTGGGAACTGTAAGTAAATGCAAAACCAGCGGATGGCTGTGATGAAAGGACAATGACATGGGTTTAAGACAGGTTGGTAAGAATATTGCGCGGATGTCAGTCCTGCTTGTGCTGGTCAGTATTGCGGCCTTTTTCCTGGTCACGGTGTCGCCTCTTGACCCATTGAGGACAAATGTGGGGCAGGCAGCGCTGGGAAGCATGAGCCAGGAGCAGATTGCACAGCTTGAGGAGTACTGGGGCGTGAATACGCCGCCTGTTAAACGGTATGTGTCCTGGGCAGCGGATTTCCTGCGGGGGGATATGGGGACGTCCCTTCTGTACCGTCAGCCGGTTTCTAAGGTAATTGGGGAAAAGCTGGCTAATTCCTTGTGGCTGATGGCATCGGCCTGGCTGGTATCCGGCGCAGTGGGATTTGTGCTGGGCGTGGCTGCAGGGGCCAGGAAAGGGGGGCTGACAGATAAGCTGATTTCTGCGTATGCGCTGCTAACTGCCAGCATCCCGGCTTTCTGGCTGGCGCTGGTATTGCTGATGATATTTGCAGTGTGGCTTAAGGTGCTTCCTATCGGACTCAGTGTTCCCATTGGAATGGAGGCATCCGCTGTCACGCTGGGGGACAGGCTGGTCCACGGCATCCTACCGGTGGCAGCCTTGTCCATTACCGGCATTTCCAATATCGCACTTCATACAAGAGAGAAGATGGCAGAGGTCATGGAGAGCGATTATGTGCTGTTTGCAAGGGCAAGAGGGGAATCGGAGTGGGAAATCGTGAAGCGGCATGGCATACGTAATATCCTGCTTCCTGCCATGACCCTGCAGTTTGCTTCGGTCAGCGAGATATTCGGGGGATCGGTCCTGGTGGAGCAGGTATTTTCTTATCCCGGATTGGGGCAGGCAGCTGTTACGGCAGGCCTGGGAGGGGATGTGCCGCTGCTGCTGGGGATTACTGTCATAAGCGCAGCCATTGTGTTTGCAGGCAATTTCACCGCCAATATACTGTATGGCGCAGTGGACCCCAGAATCAGAAAAAGGAGGGCAGGGTGATGGGATGGTTTACGGCGTGGAACCGGCGCAAGACCCTTTTTATTTTCCTCATAATGGCTGCCCTTATGCTGACGGTCATTACCATTGGGGGCAGGGTATTGGAAAATGAGGCCATGGTGACGGATTTTTCCAGGAAGAATCTGGCGCCATGTCCGGCATATCCCTTTGGGACGGACTGGATGGGCCGGGATATGTTTGTAAGGACCATAACAGGTCTTTCACTGAGCATACGGATTGGACTTCTAACAGCGGCAGTGAGTGCGCTCATTGCCTGTTTTATGGGAACGGCCGCAGCCTGCCTGGGAAAAGCAGCAGATGGATTGGTGGGGATTGTCATTGACCTGGTCATGGGAATCCCGCATATCCTGCTGCTGATCCTGATTTCCTTTGCGGCAGGAAAGGGATTCTGGGGTGTGATGGCGGGGATTTCCCTGACACACTGGACATCCCTGGCAAGACTTCTGAGGGCAGAGGTCATGCAGCTGAAGGAGCGTCAGTACATAAAGATTGCGGGAAAACTGGGAATGGGGAAAATGCAGATAGCGTGGAAGCATATGATGCCCCATCTCCTGCCCCAGCTTCTGGTGGGGGTGGTGCTTCTGTTTCCTCATGCCATCCTTCATGAGGCAAGTATCACATTCCTTGGGTTCGGCCTTCCGCCGGAACAGCCGGCCATTGGGGTCATCCTTTCAGAGAGCATGAAGTATCTGGCCATGGGAAAATGGTGGCTGGCCCTGTTTCCCGGATGTTTGCTGGTACTGGTGGTGGTGCTGTTCCATTTTATCGGTGATACCCTGATGACGCTGATTAACCCCAATCAGGCGCATATGTAGGCTGTCTGGGGTGGCTGGGTCGGCATGGCTGGTCTGGCATGGCTGGGCTGGTGCGGCTGGGCCAGGGTGGCTGGGCCGGGGGAGATGGAACAGGGTGTGGAGTGTGTATGGCGGTGAAGCCCATATACGGCAATTGCAGGCATATGGGCGCATAGGAAAATTGTGCAGGGAATGGGAATGGAAATGGGAACCGTACAGGGCGGCCCATGGGCGCGAGGAAGGAGATTGGCAGGATGGAAACAATATTGTCGGTGGAACATCTGATGATTTCATTTTCCCAATATGAGAGAGGGTGGAGGAAAATCCAGCTTCCGGTCATCAGGGATCTGAGTATTAATATAAAAGGGCATGAAATCGTGGCTGTGGTGGGATCCAGCGGTTCGGGAAAGAGCCTGCTGGCCCATGCGGTCATGGGGCTTCTGCCTGCCAATGCTTCCTGGAAGGGAAGGATTGCCTTTAAGGGAGAGGAACTGACAGGAAAAAGGGTGGGGGAACTGAGGGGAAGGCAGATGGTGCTGGTGCCTCAGAGCGTTTCGTATCTGGACCCGCTTATGAAGGTGGGGGACCAGGTGAGGAGAGGGCATAAAGATGGGATATCCAGAGCCAGAAGCAGGGAAGTTCTTGGCAGGTATGGGCTGGGGGAGGATACGGAGGAGCTTTATCCGTTTCAGCTGTCTGGAGGAATGACGCGCCGGGTGCTGATTTCCACGGCTGTCATGGAGAAACCCGAATTGGTGATTGCGGATGAACCGACCCCGGGGCTTCATATCAGCGCGGCCAAGAGGGTGCTGTCACATTTCCGGGAGATTGCGGACGGGGGGGCTGGTGTGCTGCTGATTACCCACGACCTGGAACTGGCCCTTCAGGTGGCTGACCGGATTGTGGTATTTTACGCAGGAACCAATGTGGAGGAGGCTGCTGTGTCTGACTTCCAGAAGGAAGAGCGCCTGCGTCATCCGTATACAAGAGCGTTGTACCGAGCCATGCCGAGCCATGGATTTGAGGTTCAGCCAGGGGCGCAGCCCTATGTAAAGGACCTGCCCGTGGGATGTCCCTATGGCCCCAGATGTCCGATAGCAGACCAGGGCTGCATGGAAGAAATAGAGTATCGCGCTTATGAAGGCGGTATGGTAAAATGTAGGAAGGCAGGAACATGAGACTGGAAGCAGAAAACATTTCCTTTCAATATGATAATGGAAACAGGAAGATACTGAACAATGTAAGCATGGGTCTGGAGCAGGAGGAACGGGTGGGGATTACTGCTCCCAGCGGATTTGGGAAGACCACATTCTGCAAGATCCTGGCTGGATATGAATTACCTGATTCCGGGCGCGTGCTGCTGGACAAAAAACCTCTGTCCGCATATGGGGCGTACTGCCCGGTCCAGATGGTGTGGCAGCATCCGGAACTGTCGGTGAACCCAAAGCTTAAAATGAGGGAAGTCATAAAGGAAGGGGATGGGGTGGAGGAGCGGATCATCAGGGGGCTGGGCATTGAACCGGACTGGATGAACCGGTATCCCGGGGAACTGTCCGGAGGCGAGCTGCAGCGGTTCTGCATTGCCAGGGCCCTTGGCGGACAGACACGGTTTTTGCTGGCAGATGAAATCAGCACCATGCTGGATTTGATAACCCAGAGCCAGATATGGAATTTCCTTTTAGAAGAGGTGAAGTGCCGGAAGATGGGATTGCTGGTGGTGAGCCACTCCGGGGAACTGCTGGAGCGGGTATGTACCAGGATTGTGGATTTGAAGGAGGAAATATCAATATGGACGTAAGGGAACTGCTGGAACAGGTGAAATCAGGGGCGGTTGGGATAGAGGATGCGGAAAAGGCGCTGAAGGACCTTCCGTATGAAGATCTGGGGTATGCAAAGCTGGACCATCACAGAAAACTCAGGTCCGGATTCGGTGAGACCGTGTTCTGCCAGGGAAAGCCGGATGCATACCTGATGGAGATTTATAAGCGGTTTTATGAGCGGGACGGCGAGGTGCTGGGGACAAGGGCCTCTGAGGAACAGCATGTGCTGGTAAAATCAGCGGTACCGGAAGTGGTCTATGACCCTATTTCCAGAATCCTTAAGGTGGAACGCCCGGACAAGGAAAGGAAAGGCCTTATTGCTGTGTGTACGGGAGGTACGGCAGATATACCGGTAGCAGAGGAGGCCGCACAGACAGCGGAGTATTTCGGATGCGCAGTGGACCGGATCTTCGATGTGGGGGTGGCGGGAATCCACAGGCTGCTTTCACAGCGGGACAGGATTATGAAAGCCAACTGTATTGTTGCGGTGGCGGGAATGGAAGGCGCCCTGGGGACCGTGATTGCAGGGCTTGCGGACTGCCCGGTCATTGCGGTCCCCACATCGGTGGGATATGGGGCCAGCTTTCATGGACTGTCTGCTCTTTTGACCATGCTGAATTCCTGTGCCAACGGGATTTCAGTGGTGAATATTGACAACGGATACGGGGCCGGATATCTGGCCACTCAAATAAACAGATTGGCGGTAAGATAAAATGGGAAAAATATTGTATTTGGAATGTAATTCTGGAATCAGCGGGGATATGACCGTTGGCGCGCTTCTGGACCTGGGAGCGGACCGGCATGTGCTGGAACATGCCCTTGAAAGCCTGGGGGTAGGCGGATATCATCTGCACTTTGGGCGGAAAGATGTATGTGGATTGGATTCGTATGATTTTGATGTGCATCTGGAGGAGGATGGGCATGAGCATGAGCATTCCCATGAGCATGAGCATTCCCATGAGCATGAGCATTCCCATGAGCATTCCCATGAGCATGAGCATTCCCATGAGCATTCCCATGAGCATGAGCATTCCCATGACCATCCCCATCCCCATTCTCATGAGGACCACCACGAACATTCCCATGCCCATCAGCACGGGGACGGACACCCACATGTTCATAGAAACCTGTTTGACATATATCAGATTATTGACAGACTGGAATCCAATGACCGTGTGAAGGAACTGGCGCGCAGGATGTTCAGGATAGTGGCAGAGGCAGAGTCAAAGGCCCATGGCCTGCCTGTTGAGCAGGTGCATTTCCACGAAGTGGGGGCCATTGATTCAATTGTGGATATCATCAGCGTGGCGGTATGCGTGGATGACCTGGGGGTGGATGACGTGGTGGTGTCCGCCCTGGCAGAGGGACACGGCCATGTGCATTGCCAGCATGGAGTCCTTCCGGTTCCTGTGCCGGCCACGGCTCATATTGCGTCCGCTTACGGTCTTAATCTCCGGTTTACGGATAATGATGGGGAAATGGTTACACCCACCGGGGCTGCAATCGCGGCAGCCCTGCGCACCAGGGACAGCCTGCCGGATTCCTGCCGCCTTCTTAAAATCGGAATGGGGGCTGGAAACCGGGTATTCAGGCAGGCCAATGTGCTCCGGGCCATGCTGATGGAGACTTCCCATACAGATGCAGGGGCAGACAATGGGGAAATGGCATTGGACGGCCAATCCATGTGGGTAATGGAAACCAATCTGGATGACTGTACAGGGGAAATCCTGGGATTTGTCATGGAACTGCTTCTGGAGGCAGGCGCAGCGGATGTGTGGTACACACCGATATATATGAAAAAGAACAGACCTGCCTACACACTGTCTGTCCTGTGCAGGAGGGAAGAACGGGAGAAGCTGGAGGAAATCATACTGATCCATACAACGACCATTGGAATCAGGCAGTATCCTGTGGCAAGGACCGTGCTTGCCAGAAAAAGGGTGACCGTGGATATGGCCTGCGGACCGGCAGATGTGAAAGTGTGCACTTATAAAGACAGGAAATTTTATTATCCGGAATATGAGGGGGTGCGCCGTATCTGCCGGGATACGGGCCGGGATTTTAAGGCTGTGTACCAGGATGTACGCCTGGAAGCAGAGCGGAAAGGATTGTGAGGATGGGCGACAGGGAAATGCTTCAGGCCAGGATGAGGGAGTTGGTTTCTGAGGATATCTGCCTTGCGTTTTCAGGCGGCGTGGACTCCAGCCTCCTTCTGAAAGTGGCTGCGGATGCGGCCGCAGAAACAGGGAAAAAGGTGTATGCGGTCACATTTGACAGCAGGCTCCACCCCTCCTGTGATTTAAGGATTGCCAGGCAGGTGGCCGGTGAACTGGGAGGAATCCACCAGGTCATGGAAGTGGATGAACTGGAACAGGAAGAGATACGGATGAACCCTGTAAACCGCTGCTATCTGTGCAAACGCCATCTTTTCATGACCCTTAAGAAGCTGGCAGGGGAAAAGGGGGTCAGACGGATACTGGACGGCACCAATGAGGACGATATGCATGTGTACAGACCGGGAATACGGGCTTTAAAGGAACTGGGTATCATAAGCCCTCTTGCAGAACTGCATATCACAAAGGAGGCGGTCAAGGGGATGGCTTCTGAGTACGGGATTTCAGTGGCGTCAAGGCCCTCAACCCCCTGCATGGCCACAAGGCTGCCTTATAATACCAGGATTGACTATGATGTGCTGGACAGGATTGCACAGGGGGAGGCGTATCTGAGGGATGCGCTGCCTGGAAATGTACGCCTGCGGCTTCATGGAGGGATTGCCAGGCTGGAGGTGGACAATGAGGCATTTGCCAGGCTGCTGGATAGGAGGGCGGATGTGGTACGGCGGCTGAAGGGCCTGGGATTTACTTATGTGACCTTGGATCTGGAAGGGTTCCGGTCCGGGAGCATGGATGTGGGAATTACGGAGGTTCATGGGTCCGCGGATCCGTCAGGAGGGGTTCCGTTATAGATTCTTGTTTTTATGACAAAATAAGAGTATAATGGTCTAAGATTTGCTGATGGCAATACAGGGAAAATATACCGGATCAAAGGGGGATAATCCTATGTTTCTTCTGTTATTGGCGGTGTGGATTATATTGAATGGTAAAATAACGGTGGAAATCTGCGTCCTTGGCGCATTGATTTCCGCCGCTCTTTTTTATTTCATGTGCAGGTACATGGAGTACGGCCTGCGAAAGGAACTGCTTCTGTTCCGCCTGACGCCGCTGTTCATCCGGTATTTCTGGGTTCTGGTAAAGGAAATCGTCAGGGCAAATGTGTGCGTGCTGAAAATCATTGTCTCGCCGGAACTGGAACCGGAACCTGCTTTTGTGTATTTTGATGTAAAGTTCAGGACAGGGATGGCTAAGGTGATGTTGGCTGACTCCATTACCCTGACGCCGGGCACCATTACGGTCTCTGTGGAAAATGACCGCTTCTGCGTGCATTGCCTGGACCGGGAACTGGCAGAGGGGATGGAGGATTCCGTGTTTGTGGGGCTTTTATTGGAAATGGAGGCAGTGGAAAGCAGATGGATGTGATTGGGCAGGTATATGACAGGTTGCTGGGCGGTTCGGTCATTGTACTGGCTGTCCTGATTATTTTAAGTATCATCCGTTCGGTCCGGGGGCCTGGAATTGCGGACCGGATTATTGCGGTTAATATGATTGGAACCATGATTATCATGATAATAGCTATCCTTTCCGTGTACCTGGATGAGAATTACCTGGTGGATGTGTGCCTGATTTATGCCATGCTGAGTTTCCTTGGGGTGGTGGTCCTCTGCAAGGTGTACACGGGTGTCTATCTGCAGAGGAAGAATAGGAAGGCTGACCTGGGAGCCATTGAGGATAATGTAAACAGGCAGGGGGTTGATACGGCGGATGTATCAGACACCTATGAAAAGGAGGAAGGCATATGACGTGGAGATGGATACAGCTGGCAGCAGCGGCTGCCTGCCTTCTGGTTGGAATCATATTCATGGTCCTGGCTGTGTTTGGGGTAAACCGCTTCCATAAGGCCCTGAACCGTATGCATGCCGCGGCCATGGGGGATACGCTGGGAATCCTGTTTGTGTTTGCAGGATTAATCGTGATGCGGGGATTTTCCATGGATTCCCTTAAATTGTTCCTGGTCATCCTTTTCTTCTGGTCGGCAGGACCTGTGTCAGGCCATATGATAAGCAGGCTGGAGGCCATGACAGATGAGGAACTGGGTAAGATCTTGATCATCCGGAAGACGGGGAAGGAGGAGGGCACAGATGAGGCTGTTTGAGATCATACTTCTGGTCAGTCTGGTAGTATGCGCGGTATCGGTTGGATTTGCCAGGGATCTGCTGACCTCCATTGTTATTTTCATGTCCTACAGCCTAATCATGTGTGTTATCTGGATTCTGCTCCAGTCTCCGGACCTGGCCATTACGGAAGCTGCCGTGGGGGCAGGGGTCACCAGCATCCTGTTTTTCATTACATTGAAGAAAATCAGGGCCATAAGCAAGGTTCACGATGAAGCGGACGGCAGGACCGTTTGCGGGGAGGGCCGGGATGAGCAGGAGAAGGGATGATTATGAGAACAGCCGGTGGATGAAGTTCAGGAAATGGGTGGACGGGGAAATCGACCCTCTGGATCATGGAATGGAGATAAAGATACCGGGAAGTGAAGATGGCGGCGCAGAAACCCAGGATACAGGCGGGGCAGGAGGGGAATACGGCAAAGCGGGAACTGTCAGGAAAGATGGAGGATTGACCGGTAAGTCTGGGCCGGATGCGTCCCCCGAATCCCTCCTGATACGCGAAGAACGCGGAATCCGGATATTCCACCGCATTTACCAGGTCATGTCGGTGCTTCTGTGTTTCAGTATCATATTTGTCCTGCTGTGGACCATTGCCTACCTTCCCGTATTTGGCAATGCAGGCAACCCGGACAACAATGAAGTGTCTGCGCGTTATATTGAGAAGGGGCTGGATGAAACCGGGGCAGTGAATATTGTGACCGGAATGATATTGGATTACCGGGCTTTTGATACGTTTGGGGAATCCTGTGTCCTGTTTATTGCGTCCTGCTGTGTATTTGCGCTGCTGCGGATTGACGCCGCCGGCAGGGACAGGCAGACAGCCAAACGGCTGGAGGAGGCCAACGACCGTTTATTTGAGCCTAAAAATGATATCATTCTCCAGAAATGCGCTTGTGTGCTGGTGCCCCTTATACTGGTCTTTGGCATTTACATCGTGCTTAACGGCCATCTTTCACCGGGCGGGGGCTTCTCAGGCGGGGCGGTTCTGGGATCCGGGCTGATCCTCTACCTGAATGCATTTGGTTTTCAGAAAACAGAGCGTTTTTTTACGGAAAAGGTGTACCGCAGGATTACGCTGGCAGCCCTGACCTTTTACTGTCTGGCGAAGAGTTATTCGTTTTATACGGGCGCCAATGGTCTGGAAAGCCATATTCCGCTGGGAACACCGGGCGCTATTTTAAGCAGCGGCCTGATCCTTCCCCTGAACATCTGCGTGGGCCTGGTTGTGGCCTGCACCATGTATGCGTTTTATACCCTGTTCCGGAAAGGAGGTATGTAGGATGATGTCACATCTGTTCCTGAATGTGGAAGAAACCGTGTCGGTCATCCTGTTCGGCATTGGATTCACCATGCTCCTGCTGCATCAGAACCTGATTAAGAAAATCATGGGCATGAATATCATGGATACGGCTGTGTACCTTTTTCTGGCTGCAAAGGGGTATATCCGGGGCAGGATGGTGCCGATTGTGGTGGATGGGATCCGGGATGTGTCTGCCTATATCAATCCGGTTCCCAGCGGCCTTGTGCTTACTGGAATCGTGGTTTCCGTGAGCACCACGGCCCTGATGCTGGCTCTGACCATACGGCTTTATGAGCGGTACGGGTCCCTTGATCTGGATGAGATCCTTACACGGGCAAAGGAGGAAGAAAAGGCATGACGCTTGTGCAGAATTTTCCTTTTTTCTCCATCATTATTGCCATGTTTTCCGGTATCCTTTCCCTGGCCCTTAACGGCAGGCGCGCCAGGAATGTGAGCCTTGGCGCAATCAGCCTTGTGACGGTCATGTCCTTTGCCGTATGCCTGTATTGTATGGATGCAGGGGCAAGCTATACCTATAGGATGGGCCATTTCCCGGCGCCCTGGGGAAATGAAATCCGCGCAGGGGTCCTGGAGGGGCTGACGGCAACGGTTTTCGGCGTGGTCATGCTGCTTTCCGTTGCGGGCGGCATGGACCACACCTATGAGGATGTGGAGGGGACCAAGCTTAATCTGTTTTTCATCATGATTGACATGATGCTCAGTTCCCTGCTGGCCCTGATTTACACCAATGACCTGTTTACCGCCTATGTGTTTGTGGAAATCAATACCATAGCGGGCTGCGGGCTTATCATGATACGGCAGAAGGGGAGGAGCCTTTCAGCGGCCATACGGTATATGATCATGAGCCAGCTGGGGTCTGGCCTGTTCCTGATTGGCCTGAGCCTGCTCTATGATGTGACCGGACACCTGCTTATGAGTCCGGCCAAGGAGGCTGTGGCGCTGATTGAGGCGGCCGGCATATATGGGATTCCCATGCTGGTCATCCTTGCTGTCATCAGTGTTGGCCTTGCCATTAAAAGCGGACTGTATCCGTTCCATTACTGGATTCCGGACACCTATGGCTATGCCACGCCCACGGCCAGCGCCATCCTGTCCGGTCTGGTATCCAAGGGGTATATATTCCTGCTGATTAAGATATTTTACAGGGTGCTTGGACGGGAAAATGTGATTGCCAGCCAGATCGTGAATGTCCTGTACCTGTTCGGACTGGCGGGGATGATCATGGGTTCTGTGCACGCTATCATGGAGGAGGATACAAGGCGGATGATTGCCTATTCCTCAGTGGCCCAGATTGGTTACATCTATATGGGAATCGGCCTGGGAACCCAGGCCGGTATGGTGGCTGCCGTGTTCCATATGTTTACCCATTCCGCCACCAAAGCCCTTTTGTTCATCAGCGCAGTGGGATTGTATGAGGTTTCAGGAGATAAAAAGGATTACCGCAGCCTGCGGGGCGCCGGATACCGCAATCCGCTGGCCGGAATCGGTTTTGCAGTGGGGGCCTTGTCCATGGTGGGATTCCCTATGCTGGCGGGATTTATTTCCAAGCTGCTTTTTGCAACCTCAGCCCTTCAAAGCCCTCACAAGATGATTCCCACCCTGATCGTGCTGGCTGTCAGTACCATCCTTAACGCCATCTACTTCCTGCGCCTGGTCATCACCCTTTACTCGGGCGGGGGAAGTGAGAAGAAAGGAAAGGCAAGTTCCTGGAAGCTCAGGGCGGCTATCCTGTGCTTCATCCTGCTGAACCTGGTGCTGGGGCTTAAGTCCCAGCCCGTTGTGCAGGCTATTTGGGACGGGCTTGCCATGTTTGATTAAAAGGAGATACCATATGGACGGAAATGTGTTATTGCTTTTGCCAATCCTGCTCCCCATTGTCATGGGAAGCCTGGTCCTGACGGCAAAGGGATTCAGAAAAAACAGGAAGCTGCTGATTGCAGCCGTGTCCGGTACCCTGGCCGGGGGCGTCATCCTGACATGGGCGGCCCTGATGACAGGGGGGAGGCTTACGCTGTGGCAGATGACGGAGGATATAACGGTCGCCCTGGCAGTGGATGGGGTCAGCCGGCTGTTTGCAGCCCTGACATCAGGGGTATGGCTGCTTGTGGGGATATATTCCATTTCCTATATGACCCATGAAAGGGATGAATTCCGTTTTTTCGGTTTTTACCTGATTGTGCTGGGAGTCCTGACCGCGCTTGATTTTTCTGCCAACCTGGTCACCTTCTACGTATGTTATGAGATGATGACCCTGACTTCCCTGCCCCTGGTGCTTCATGAGATGACAAAGGAAGCGGTGATGGCAGGGCTTAAATACCTGTTCTATTCCGTGGCAGGCGCATTCCTTGCGCTGTTTGGCATATTTTACCTGTACGGTGCGGCGGGGAGCCTGACGTTCACACCGGGCGGGGTTTCCATGGGATTGTCCATAAATGGTCATGAGGGGCTGTTCTTAGGCGCTGTGTGCTGTATGCTGGTGGGGTTTGGGACAAAGGCAGGCATGTTTCCCCTGCACGGCTGGCTGCCCACAGCCCATCCGGTGGCCCCGGCGCCTGCCAGCGCCGTGCTTTCTGGATTGATTACCAAGTCGGGCGTGCTGGCGGTCATCAGGGTTGCGTACTACATTGTGGGGCCGGACCGTCTGAGGGGGACATGGGTGCAGGATGTGTGGATGTTCCTTACACTTCTCACTGTATTCATGGGGTCCATGCTGGCATATAAGGAGCCGGTGCTCAAGAAACGCCTGGCGTATTCCACGGTGAGCCAGGTGTCGTATATCTTATTTGGCCTGGGACTATTTAACGCGGCGGGCTTTGTAGGGGCTTTGTCACATGTGGTATTCCACTCCCTGGTAAAGAACGGGCTGTTCCTGGCAGCCGGGGCCATCATCTTTAAAACCGGGTGGACCAGGACCCGGGAAATGGACGGACTGGGACGGGTGATGCCCGTGATGCTGGGATGTTATACCCTGGTTTCCCTGGCCCTGATTGGGATTCCCCCGGCCAGCGGTTTTGTAAGCAAATGGTATCTTGCCACAGGGGCCCTGGCTTCCGGCACAGGTGTCTGGTCCTGGCTTGGGCCAATCATCCTGTTAATCAGCGCCCTGCTGACAGCTGGGTATCTTCTGCCCCTGGCCATACGGGGGTTCTTTCCGGGGGCTGGTTTTGATGAGGGGGAGATACGGTCCAGGGGACTGGGGGGCCAGGAGCCTTCCTGGCTTATGACGGTTCCCATGCTGGTTCTGACCGCAGGGGCAATCCTCTTTGGCTGCTTTCCCGGACAATTGATATCCATGCTGGAGTCCATTGCAGCTGCAGTGCTTTGACGGAGGTTGGCATATGAGCAGAATGTTACTGGCGGTTCCGGCGCTCCTTCCCATTCTTGGGGGTGTGGTCCTGCTGATTATGAATCATTTTAAGGGAAATGCCGTCTTCCGGTACAGGCGGCTGGCGCTATTGGTGGAAGGAATCACCCTGGTGAACAGCCTGGTCATCGGCTGGCTGATTGTCCATAAGGCGGGAACCGGTGAGCAGATGGTGCTGTTTAAGCTGTATGGGGATTTGAGGGTCATGTTCAGCCTGGACGGCCTGGGCAGCGTGTTTGCCGGGCTGATTGCGTTCCTGTGGCCCCTGGCGGTGCTGTATTCCTTTGAATATATGAGGAATGAGGAGAGGCAGACGGTTTTCTTTTCCTACTATCTGATGACCTATGGTGTGACGGTGGGGATTGCGTTTGCAGGGAATCTGGTGACCCTGTACCTGTTTTATGAACTGCTGACCCTTGTGACGTTTCCGCTGGTGCTTCATCCCATGACAAAGGCAGCGGTGCGGGCCAGCAGGAAGTATCTGTATTATGCCATTGGCGGCGCGGCTTTTGCATTTATCGGGATCATATTCGTCCTTAACTTTTCCACCACGGGCAATACCCAGTTTATCCCGGGGGGAATCATGGATGCAGGGGCGGACCCGGCGCAGAGGCGGACGCTTCTGTTTGTGTATGTGCTGGCATTTTTCGGTTTTGGCGTAAAGGCAGCGCTGTTTCCCTGCCATGGATGGCTGCCGGACGCCACGGCCGCGCCCACGCCGGTCACGGCCCTGCTCCATGCCGTGGCAGTGGTGAAGTCAGGCGCATTTGCAGTGATGCGCCTGACCTACTATAGCTTTGGCACCGCCCTTTTAAGGGGGAGTTTTGCCCAGTATATTGTCATGGGGGCAGCCATGGCCACAGTGGTTTACGGCTCCACCATGGCGGTTAGGGAGGTTCATTGGAAGCGGAGGCTGGCTTATTCCACCATCAGCAACCTTTCTTATATCCTTCTTGGAACCGCCATGATGAGCCCACTGGGCCTGATTGCGGCGCTGAGCCATATGGTGTTCCATGCATTTATGAAAATCTGTTCCTTTTTCTGCGCAGGGGCAGTGATGCACCAGTCCGGGAAAACATATGTCCATGAGCTGGACGGCATGGCCTTCAAAATGCCGGTTACCTTTGCCTGCCTTACCATTGCCAGCATATCCCTGGCGGGAATCCCTCCCTTTGCAGGATTCATCAGTAAATGGAACATTGCCCAATCTGCGTTTGACTGCGGTCAGTTCCTGAACCAGGCAGGGAAGGGGGGATACTGGCTTCCCTATGCAGGGGCGTGTGTGCTGCTGTATTCAGCATTAATGACAGCGGTTTACATGTTTACGGTCCTGGTAAGGGCGTATGTCCCAAAGCAGGGGACGATAACCGGCGCGGAGGTGACGGACCCCAACTGGATGATGCTGGTTCCCCTTGTGATATTTGCAGGCGTGATTATCTGTTTCGGGTTCCACCCGGTTCCGCTGATGAAGGTATTGCGGGCAATAGGAGGTAAGGCAGGATGAACGATACAATGGACCTGGTAATCCCGGGATTCTGCGGCATGGGGATGCACCTGAGACTGGATGGGTTCAGGATTATTTACGTGCTCATAGCCATTGTGATGTGGGCCGTGTGCGGCCTGTTTTCCCTGGAATATATGAGGCATTATGGGAATCGCAGAAGATACTATTTCTTTTTCTGGATAACCTTCCTGGCAGCGGCAGGCGTATTCCTTTCAGCGGATCTGTATACCACATTCATATTCTTTGAAATCATGTCATTTACCTCCTATGTGTGGGTGGCCTTTGATGAAAGGAAGGAAAGCCTGAGGGCGGCGGAAACCTACCTGGCAGTGGCGGTAATCGGCGGACTTGTCATGCTTATGGGACTGTTCCTCCTGTATGATATGACCGGCACACTGGAGATGGATGGACTGGGCCGGGCAGTGGAGGAGGTATTATCCGGTAATGGGGTATATGGCTCCGGAGGTACCGGCAGGCTGTATGCGGCCGGAGGGCTTTTGCTGTTCGGGTTCGGCGCCAAGGCCGGCTGCTTCCCGCTCCATATCTGGCTGCCCAAGGCGCATCCGGTGGCCCCTGCCCCTGCCAGCGCACTGCTGTCCGGTATACTGACAAAGGCCGGTGTGTTCGGAATCGTGGTTGTGTCCTGTGTGATGTTCGGGACAGATGGGAACTGGGGCCTGCTGGTTGCGGTGCTGGGGTTCATCACCATGTTTCTGGGCGCCCTGCTTGCCCTGTTTTCCGTTAATCTCAAGCGGACGCTGGCCTGCTCCTCTGTGTCGCAGATTGGATTCATCCTCACAGGGATAGGGATGTGCTGCCTTCTAAAGTCCGCCGGCCAAGGCAATGGGCTGGCGGTCCGCGGCACCTTCCTCCACATGGTGAACCATTCCATGTTTAAGCTGGTACTGTTTCTTTGCGCCGGGGTGGTGTTCATGAACCTGCACCAGCTGGACCTGAACGACATAAGGGGATTCGGAAGGAAGAAACCGGCCCTATTGTTCTGTTTCCTTATGGGGGCCTTGGGCATCAGCGGGATTCCCATGTGGAGCGGATATGTGAGCAAGACATTGCTCCATGAAGGGATTGTGGAATACGGGGAAATGCTGGCGCGGGGAATGGGACCGGCATCCGGCAGCCTGATTGGGTCCGCGGGAGGGGGAGTCCATCCTGCCGGCTGGAGTTATGGAATAAGTGCGGTTCTTGGAGCGCCTGCCGTATGGAAGGCGGCAGAGTGGCTGTTCCTGTTAACGGGCGGGATGACCCTGGCTTATATGCTGAAGCTGTTCATTGTTCTTTTCGTGGACCGGCATCCGGTGCGGCAGCAGGAATTTGATGCCATGTCCTCTGGCTATATGAATCCGGTGAGCCGCACGGTGCTGTGCGTTTGCGCGTCTGTGATTCCTGTGTTTGGGTCATGCCCGCAGCTGTTCATGGACCGGGCGGCGGATTTGGGGCAGGGATTTTTTCAGGGGAACCTGCTGGGACATAAGGTTTCTTACTTTGCGGCCGGGAATCTGAAGGGGGCCGCCATAACCATTGGCATAGGAATCGTGCTGTATATGGCTGTGGTGCGGGGCCTGCTGATGGAGAAGGCGGAATCCGGGGAACAGCCGGAGGTACGGTGGGATAATGGTGGAAGCAGCAGCGGAGTTAACAGCGGAAACAACAGCGGGATTAACAGCATAGTTAACAGTGAAATCAACAGCGGAGTCAACAGAAGAAACAACAGCGGAGTCAACAGAAGAAACAACAGAGGGGGCAACAGCGGAAACAACAGTGGAGTTAACAGTGGAAACAACAGCGGAGTCAACAGCAGAATCAACCGCGAAGTCAACGGGAAAATGTGCGGTTTGTACTTGTACAGGTATGTGGACCGCTGGCCTAAGTGGTTGGATTTAGAGGAATTGATCTACCGTCCCATCCTGGCAGTGGCGCTTCCCGGCATATTCGGGGCTGCTTTCCGGTTTGTGGACCGGTATCTGGTGTCCACGGCCGTGAATCTTTTCCTTCAGGTATCAGCGGTCCTGTGCAGGGCCCTTGACCATATGGCGGACGGCCTTATCCTGCTGGCCAGGAAGATTACCCACCGGCAGAGGAACGGGGAAATGGTCCGGTGGGGAAATGACAGGTCTGCTTTTATATTGGGACATTTTATTGATGATGTGGCCAGACTGGGACGCCGTCTGCCGGGAAGAAGAAAAGGACGGGAAAGGAACGGTTCTGTCATCCCGCGCCTCATTGAGGGGGAGGAAGTGCTGAAACGTACCGGAAAGCTGGTGGAGGAAAGTTTCTCATTTGGACTTATGCTGTTTTGCATTGGGCTTTGCCTGACGCTGGGATATCTGCTGGTTGTGTTTTTCAGGGGGTAGGATTAAAAAAATACCTATTTACCGAAAATGGAAAATAGCAATAGGCAATTTGAGGCAGTAAAAACAGATAAAAAAGGCAGGGGGCCGATGATATCCGATATTGGATATCATCGGCCCCCGCATTATCTATTTTTGATTATCTTCCTTCTATGTTAATGAAATTAAAACTTTACTACTATTTAAAACCGTGCTAGAATTAAATTCGTGAGTATGTAAAATTTACGTAAAGATAAAGTAAATGAATAAGAGAGTAGGTAAAAAAGAATTATGGATATGTCGTTTTCCTTTTTCCTGCGGCAGCTGGTGACGAATCCGGCCTTATTGATAACGGTGCTGCTGACCTTGGGGGTCATCTGTGTGAATGGTATCACGGACGCGCCCAATGCCATTGCCACCTGTGTATCAACCAGGTCCCTGGACGTCAATGTCGCTATTGTCATGGCTGCTGTGTGTAACTGCGCCGGAATCGTGGTCATGACCATGATTAATGCAACGGTTGCTTCCACCATTACCAACATGGTTAATTTTGGGGATGATACTTCCATTGCCCTGGTGGCATTGTGCGCGGCCCTGTTTTCCATTGTGGTGTGGTCATCCTTTGCAGTGTCCATTGGCTGTCCTACCAGTGAGAGCCATGCATTGATTGCCGGCCTTACAGGTGCGGCCATTGCAATCCGGGGCGGACTCTCAGCCATCAATGGGACTGAGTGGATGAAGGTGGTTTATGGACTGGCATTTTCCGTGTTGCTTGGATTTTTCAGCGGATATTTTTCCTGCAAGCTGGTTTCCTGGACATGCCGTAACATGGACAGGCGCAGGACCACCGGATTCTTCAAATATGCACAGATTGGCGCGGCAGCGGCCATGGCCTTCATGCACGGCGCCCAGGACGGCCAGAAATTCATGGGTGTCATGCTTCTTGGAATCTGTATGGTAAACGGCAGCAGCAGTACGGCAGGCGTACGTTTTCCGCTGTGGATGCTGCTTCTGGGTTCCGCGGCCATGGCCCTGGGAACTTCCATCGGAGGAAAGAAAATCATTAAATCCGTTGGCATGGATATGGTCCGCCTGGAGAAATATCAGGGCTTTTCCGCTGATATGGCAGGAGCCGCCTGTCTGCTTGGCTTTTCCCTGTTTGGTATCCCTGTGAGCACCACCCACACCAAGACCACTGCCATCATGGGCGTAGGCGCTGTGAAACGGCTTTCCGCCATTAACTTCGGGGTGGTTAAGGATATGGTGATGACCTGGATCATGACATTCCCGGGCTGCGGCCTCATAGGATTCCTCATAGCTAAACTGTTCATGATGCTGTTCCACGGTTAGATAAAGGAGAAAATGAGATGTCTAAGAAAAGCGATAGTTACTATTTTCAGAATTTTATAGAATGTGTCCAGTGCGGCTGCGAGGCGGCAAAGATGCTGGAGGAAAACCTGATGAGTTTTGATGCGGGATGCCTGCAGCAGAAGCTGGATGAGCTTCATCAGATTGAACATGATGCGGACAAGAAAAAGCATGAGATGATGGGCGTGCTGGTCAAGGCATTCATCACACCCATTGAGCGCGAGGACATCATACTTTTGAGCCAGGGCATTGATGAGGTGACAGACAAGATTGAGGATGTGCTGATTCGCATTTACATCAATAATGTACATAGCATCAAGCCGGAAGCGGTTGCATTTACAAAAGTAATCATCCGCTGCTGCCAGGCGTTAAAGGAAGTAATGGAGGAGTTCTGCGACTTCCAGAAGTCCAAGACACTGCACGGGCTGATTATTGAGATAAACGCCCTGGAAGAGGAGGGGGACCGCCTGTTCATCGATTCCATGCGCAAGCTCCACACAGAAGAGGAAGACCCCATTCAGATCATTGCATGGAGGGAGATTTACTCTTACCTGGAAAAGTGCTGCGATGCCTGTGAGCATGTGGCGGATATCGTGGAAAGCGTAATCATGAAGAATACCTGATGCAGCCAACATTTTAAATACATAATATGGACAGGATATGGAAGGGCATTGTTCTTATGACGAAACAGGGACAATGCCTTTTTGGTTCGGTTTTGCTGGAATAAAGACACAGTTGCATAAAAATGGATAATGAATTATAATGTAACAAGTGCAGGAAGTTTAGATTCTGCCCTGAACAAGGCAGATGCGGTGTTTGATGAAAGGAGATCCAACATGAAGAAACGTATGGCAATGACATTGACAGCTTTGGCTCTGAGTGTGATTATGGCAATACCCGCCTATGCAGGTACATGGAAATATGTGAACGATCAATGGAAATATCAGAGAGGCGCAAACAAATTTGCTTACAATGAGTGGGTAAAGGATAATGGAAACTGGTACTATCTTGATAAAGATGGTTATATGAAGACCGGCTGGCAGCAGATAAACGGCGTATGGTATTATATGGACCAGTCAGGCGTTATGCAGAACGGATGGTTCAAGGATAACGACAAGTGGTATTTCCTGCTTCCCAACGGGGCAATGGCGGTCAATACAACAATTGACGGACGCCAGATCGGCCAGGATGGTGTATGGATTCCGGCAGAGGGACAGGTAGAGCCTGCCAATACCATGGACCTTAATACCCCATACCTGCTTCAGAACATGTCGGAGGGACTGTCCACAAAAGGATATAATATCATTACATCCGGCAAGAATGCCAGCGGAGAACGCTGGACCAATGCAATCCGCCTGAAAGGAAAGGGCAGCTATGTAAAGTATGACACCAAGGGCGGGTACAAGCTGCTTGCAGGAGCCGTGGCCCCGTCATCCCAGTTTGACAGCGGCCTGATGGCAAAGATAACGGTGTACGGGGATAATGACACGGTCCTTTATACATCACCGGATATCCATTATAATGAGAAGACCATTTATTTCGGTGCGGATATTACCGGCCAGGACACGGTGCGCGTGGAGGTTTCCCTGGTGACGGACAATTTCTATGATGATCCGGTTATATTGATGGATGGGCTGGCTGTTTATAAGTAGGACTTAAAGATGGTATGGACCATTATAGTTAAGATGAAGTAAATGAACGAAATTCGGGCTGTATATCTGTAAAGATGTCCAGTCCGGATTTTTATTTCGGGGGCATGGCTTGATGATTGACTTGGAATGCGATATAATGGAAAAGATTCATTTTCATGAAATTCTTGGAAAATGTTAGAAACGTGTCAGAAGGATACCTATGTAAACTGCGAAAAGGATAATAAAAAACCCTTGACTTCCAGTAAAATCAAGGGTTTCTGTAGTCGGAGTAACAGGATTTGAACTAATTGTGTCGAAAAAAAACCAACAAAATCAAGGGGTTTTGACTTGTATTTTAAAGTGTCTACAAAAGTGTCTATAGATAGAACTTGAAAGGAGGATTAGCACTGTGTCTTATTTAATGAAAATTAAGATTAGCCGCATATAAAGAATGGAAGGAAAGCGGTGCTTTAATATCAGTAAGCCCAGTGGAGTTAATATCAGGGTTTGCTATTCAACTTACTATTCTATAACGGTGGTATTTTCCTTAAAGGAAAGGGCACTTAAAAGATATAAGGATACAATTGTATATTTTAATAAAAAGTATGCCAAAACAGAAAATTTTTCAGGCAGTTTGGGTGGAGGATTAGCAAGAGTTAGGAAATCCGCCATGTCGGCGACTATGGTGAATTTTATATTGCTTCACAAGTTAGGGGGGTTTTTCTATGAGAGACAAAGAGAGTTTGTTTAGTGACGAGAAAGCGAAGGGTGCATTTTCACTCTTTGCGATTATCAGTGTAATACTTGCCCTTGTAAGTATCAGAGGTGAGTATGTACACGCAGTGTTGTGGGCTATCATTGAGTTATTAGTTACCCCGCTGTTAATCAGAACAGGTGTCCGTGTACGCATTATTATGCTTACCATTGTTTCTTGTTTTGTTGTAACAGTAGGAGGTGTTACAGTAACTAAAATGTTTAAGACCACAGCGGCTAGTTCCGAAGCTGTAGTGTCCACAAGTGTTGAAGCGGAAATGTCCTCCATGAGTGCTGAACTTGAAAGACTTAAAAAAGAGTCTGAAAAGCAGAGCGAGAAGGAGAGCGTCCGAGAATCATTAGACGCTTACTATACCGCCGAGTACCCCGGAGAAACGCCTACAAACATCGTAGAAGACGCTACAGATACCAACGAAGCACAGCAGAACGAAACACCAGAAGAAACAACCACGCTGTCAGATGGGAAGATACCAACGAGTAAGAACATATACACTGGTTCAGACCTGTTCTGGATTTCCAATGACGTATATTATGGACACGTTCTGAAAACGTCTATGAACGACATAACCATTGAGTTAGCGAACGGGGACGTTGTAGTACAGCCCAGAAAGTCCATAATGACAGCCGCTTTATATGGTTATAATCCTTTAGCTCCGTACTATGAATCGGTAAGGGAATCTAAAGATAATATACAAGAATAAAAGGGCAAGAAGTATTTTTAAGTGAATAAGTACGTATTTAAGGGCGTTCTGCGAGGGCAGGGCGCCCTTTTGACTCCAATTTGACTCCAAAGGGCGAAAATACCCATGTAATCTAAAAATGTTCATACAATAACTGCAGAAATTCCTTCTTTGGAATCTTCCAGCAGCGTCCAAGTTTGTAAGCGCAAATCTGTTTATCTCTAATCATTTTGTAGACAGTCGATTGGCTTATCTTAAAGTTTCGGCATATCTCATTGATTGAGTAGCACTCTTCTTGTATTTCCATAGAGAACCTCCTGATTTTTTTATAAATATGTTGTCACATTTTTAATATTTACTAACACTTTAACATGTTAATAGACAAGCGAGTATATGAGAACTTATAAGTTTATTGAGGTAAAGCAGTATGTTGGTGGTTGAAAATGTTATACATTTTTGGAAACGGTTTATCAGGAAATACCATACTAAAAGAATATTTTAGGGCTAAAATATAACAAAATATCCGTACTTGTTAATAGGGATGAATGAATGTCAATGAGTGGTATTATAAAAAATAAAGTAGCTACAACATATAGATAGTGTTAGTTGCTATTAATTAACATTAAAAACAGGAGGTAAAATAATGGCAAATAAATGTAAAAATCCGTCAGAACGGAAGAGCGTGTACTTGGGAGTACGCGTTACACCAAGACAAAAGAAACATTGGGAGCAATTGGCTGCAAATATACATGGGAGTTTATAAAAGCAGCAGCAGATGTCATTGATAAAGATGAAAAGAATATCAGAAATAAGAAGAATAGGGAGGGATATAGACATGAATAATCCAGGGGGGTTATTTATACCGCGGCAGGAATTTAACAGCTACGGTGAAAGTGAAAAGCTAATTCGATATATTACAAGAACGAGAAAGCAAGAGAGGCAAGAGAAGGATTTAATTAGCTTTGGAGGCAGAGGGGTTCAGGTTAGTTCAGGGATTGAAACTGTGATTAAACAGTTTAAGCAAGTACAGGGGCTTTATGAGATAAGATTTCGAGAATATGGGAGACATTGCTATCATGAATATTATTGCCTAAATGACCAATATTCTAAGCTGTTGGATGAAGAATCTATGGATGAATTAGCATATCAGTTAAGTCAAATATATTGGGAAAAGGGACATCAGGTAATATATGCTGTACACTGCCCTGACAAGAGTGGAAACAGTTACCATATCCATTTTGCGGTTAATGCAATTTGCCTTAGGAATGGGCATAAGTGGAACACTCGTAACCGGGATAGAAAAAGGAGGGAAGACAGGTTTAATGGTATAACAAAAAAGTTTGTAGATGGCCAATGTTAAATATATCCTAGAGAATCTTGATTATCTGTAAAATTTTCTCTTTCATCTCCAATGAATGTGAGTCTAATTCCTTCATGATTTCAGTGTCAATGGCACAGGATGCTACATACTCATTGCCAAGTATATAATCAACGGTGGTTTCCAGGGTATTGCAAATAGCGACCAAAGCAGTTAAAGAAACCTTGACCCGGTTATTTTCGATATTACTTATGTGAGATACATTCACACCTACTTTGCTGGCAATATATTCCTGTGTGAGATTTTTCTGTAATCTACAGTTACGGATATTTATTCCTATCTGTTTAAAATCAAGTTCCTTCATTCACGTTATATACCCTTCATGTGTTTTCACTATTGTAATATGTCCAATTTCACAATATAATTATCTATAACTATATAAAATATAGCAATAGAACATAAAAGGCATGATTAAGTGAGATTTTAAAATAATTAGAGACAACGACAGATAATGTCGTTGCCGCCTTGTACAATATTGCCATAAATGAGAGGGAAGGGATATGGACAAGGTAGAGAGGGTATTGATGCTATTCTGGCAATTATATAGCGGAATGAGGGTAAGCAAGGCGACATTTTGTTTTGAGATGGACATAACGCCGAGGACATTTGACCGCGATATAGAAGCTATACGGAATTTTCTGTCAGACGGTTATCTGGGACAGGAAGTGGTATTCGACCGTATGAGCAATACATATCGTATGACTGGCTCAATTAAAAAAACATTGACGGAAGTAGAGTATACGGCAATTACTGTAATTCTCTTAGGAAGTAAGGCACTTAGAGCAGATGAAATGAATGGGCTTGTGAAATCATTAGGAAAATTAACAGAGCGCAGAGCCGAAGGGGTAAAGACTGAGATAAGCCGGATGCTATGTGAATATGTGGAAACGGTCCATTACAATGCGATTCTCAAAATGCAGTGGGATTTATTTCAGTGTATAAAGAGAAAGGTAATCATCCGTATGCAATATCTAAATGAGCAGGGAGAAGGGGAAGAAACGTTAGTGATACCCTGTGTTCTGTTTTTTGACAGTTATCATTACAGGTTAAGGGCGGTAGAGCTTAATGAAGGGGGGATGGAGGAATATTATGTTGACAGAATAGAGGCATTTGAAATAGTCCGCAACCTTAATCTGACAGAGCGTAGGTTATATTTTACAGAAAAAGAGAATGAAGGAGATACAGAGTATGGCAAAGAAGATTAAATTCGCATTGAAGATGAAGGATGGAGTGGAGGTGAGGACACTTCAGGAGCTAAAAAGTGGATTTGATTTGAATGCAGTTATGGCATATTTTTTGGATGGCAAGCTGGAGACGTGGCTGAGTGACAGATATTACGATGATTTGGCGGACAGTATGCAGGAGCTGGATAAGAATGACCCAGAGCTGAGGAAGAAGTTGTGCGGCATATTTGGTGTAGAGTATGAAGGTGACACTATGAGTATTGAAGAGATAGAGGAACGCAACCGTAGAATCAACAGACTTAAGGAGATTACTGACGATGAGAGTGTTATTGAGAATGTAGATAGTGTGGCGTTTTCTCAGGAAGAATTGGCTGATTTGTTGGATGAGGGGAAAGATACTATATATCTCTGCGGTGAGGATTTTCAAATTCCAGTAAGAGTTAAAGGTATGACCTATATTGGGGTTGGAACCCATTTGATAATTGATGCAGATAAGAAAGAGCAATTTGTAAACAATGATATCAAGCTAATTAATCTAATAGAAGATAACGAACCACAGTCGGAAGCTGTCTTAGAAAAGGATGGCAGTGATATTCACGCTATTTTCTTATGTAAGGGTTATCCAGATGCTGAAGATGAAAATTTTCTTGTGGGTGTTATGAAGGAATATGAGAGATATCAACAAGAGGAAGATTGTGAGGATGACGACTATGAAGAGGATGACGACATAATTGATATGGATATCGAATATAAAGCGTCATTAAAGGAAATAAAAGCACCAGAGGTTTTGAGATATGAGAGGGTAGCATATAGAGATAATAACATTATATATATCGCAGAAGATGGTCAGGGAACATTTTTAGCCAGAATAGACAAAAATGGAAAAAATCAAAAGGTTCTTAGGCGTTGGGATGCAGGAGATGAAGAATTTGAAGACAGCTGTTTTGGAAGAAACTATATACTTACTAAAGCTTATAAAGTAGATGAAGAAGATGAGGAATCATATTATGAGAGAATTTCAATTAATGGAGATGCGGAAAATATAGGGCAGTTACAGTATGGCTTATATACTTATATGGAGATGCCACAGGGATTTTATGGGATAGATTATTATTCAGGCGGAAGCATACATGGGCGTGTGTTATTCAATGATAGGACAGAAGTGGAAGAGTTTAAAATTCCGGTAACATTAGGGGAATATACAGAGGACTATGATAATGATGTGATTGCAAAGTATGCAGACTATGATACCGGGAAAATTTATTTGTATATGGGGTCTCAGAGTAAAACATCGGGATATTTCTATGTATTTGACACAAAGGCAAAAAAGATTCGGCTTGCTACGAAAGAATATATAGGATATTTCGATAAACATTTTTGCGTTAAAGATAACCGGATTATTTACTATGGGTCAGACAGCTGGGGGCATAGTAAGTTAATGGTGCTAAATATGAAATCGGGTAAACAGAGGTGTCTTTGGGATGCGATTGGTGAATATGAAAATCCTAAGGTTAAGCAGATGAAAATAATCGGGGACTATTTATACATATTACCTGATAAGCGTGATGGAAAGGGGGGATATAGGATTCGGCTGGATGGAACGGAACGTACAGAGATAGGCGAGAACAGCGGCGGAATGATAGGTATGGCTTGGCTTTGGGAAAATAAAAAGTCAAAAGAAACGGTTATTAAAAAAATCGAAAGAGTTGAAGAAATTTGCTAGTTGTTATGATATTTTGAGAGGTAAAAAATACAAATGGGATTAAAACGTAAAATCAATCAATATATAGATGCTGGTTTCCCTGTTCTTTACATAAACAGCTTTGAGGATGACAAGCTTGATGTAATGCTTAAAGAGTTGGGGGAAGGAAAAGATATTGTTGAATGGAATGCCGCCAAAGGATTGGTGGATTTTGAAACCAAAACCCCGCAACTTGTACTTTCCGATGACCTGTCGAGTGTACTGAATTTGTTTCTGGACCGTGATGAGCTTGAACGGAAAATTATAGTTTTGAAGGATATCCAAAGCTGTATTAATACACCGGAAATCGTAGCCAAAATAAGGACAATGGCGAATTTAATCAACCAGGGGACGGATGCAACCGTCATTATTATATCTGCCATTGTTATTATACCACCCGAACTGGAAAAATTCGTTACGGTGCTGGAAATGGATTATTTAACAGTCAAGGAAATAAAGGCCCTAATAATCAGGTTTATTGAGGAGAATCAATTTACGGCCATCAAGGATACACTGTTAGATGAATTTGCTTTGGCTTTTAAGGGGTTATCCGAGTTTGAAATATGTAACTTGTTAGCCCTTGCCTATTCGGATGATGGGGAACTGACCCGCAAGGATTTGGGACTGATTTTTGAGCAGAAGCAGCAGACAATTAAAAAAGCTGGCATTCTGGATATGATACCGCTAAAGGAATCAATGGAAGATATTGGCGGCCTGGATAACCTGAAAGCCTGGCTTAAGAAGAAAGCAAAGGTATTCCATAATATACAGGCGGCGGAGCGGTTTGGCGTGGACATGCCTAAGGGCGTATTGGTTGCAGGGGTTCCAGGCTGTGGGAAGTCCCTTAGTGCAAAAGCAATCGCCCATTTATTTGAGGTCCCATTGCTTAGGTTGGACATGGGGCGGCTTATGGGAAAGTATGTAGGGGAGTCTGAGGCCAACATGAGAAGAGCCATTTCTCTGGCAGAAGCAATCTCACCTTGTATTCTATGGATTGATGAACTGGAGAAGGCATTTGCAGGAATAGGGAACAGCGGAGGCAGCGCAGAGGTGACGACCCGGTTGTTTGGATATTTTCTTACCTGGCTCCAGGAGAAAAGCAGTCCAACATTCGTGGTGGCAACCGCCAATGACATAACAAAACTTCCGCCAGAACTGATACGAAAGGGCCGTTTTGATGAGATTTTCTATATTGGCTTGCCCAAACAGGCAGAGAGGCGGCGTATTTTTGAAATCCATATAAAGAAAAGACGACCCATGGATTTAAAAAATATCAATATTGACGGACTGGCAAGAGAAACAGATGGATTCAGCGGCGCTGATATTGAAGGTGTTGTAAAGGATGGAATAGAATCAGCTTTTGCAGAAGACAGGGCTGGTGTGACAACAGCAGATATCCAACAGGCCATAGAAGAAACCAATTCCCTGATGGAACTAATGGGAGATTCGTTGCAGACACTTATGAAGGAATATGAGAAACGTAAATATAAAAATGCGGCATTGTAAGGGTATGTAGCCTTAATGAAGGAAGTGATAATCTATGTCAAGAGAATATATGGAAGAAAAAGAGTGCCACGGGTTGAATCAGGCCTTTTTAGAGAATTTAGAGTCATATAAAAACCGGGATAATGATGTTTCTGACAAAGAATGGCTGAAAAGATTGATAGTAAAAAAGTGTAGCCATATAAGTGTAGAGCAGGCAGAAGCAGAAGCTGCCGAGATAATCCGGTCGATTGAAGCATACGACCAAAATCTTGCTTCAGTAGAGGAAGCCTGTATCCATGGTGTATCAAAAGAAAAATGGCTGGAAGATAAGCTTCAGGAGGCAGCTATCGGATTAAGCGCAGCCCAATACAGTACAATACTGCAAAACATTGATAATGTCCTGTATCAGAACAACCGGGAATTGGCAGAAGCTTTAAGCCGTTCATCAGATGGCCATGTCATGATGAGCCGTAATTTAGATGGGAATATTGCGGAGCATATGATTGCGAGAACGACAGAACTACAGGGATACATACGAAATGAAAATGTCAAGGTTGAAGTGAGGGGCGTTAATTCGGCTAACTCGGTGGATGTGCGGGCTTCGGCTTTGGATACTGGAAAATTTCAGAACTATCAGTTAAAATTCGGGGAAGATGCAAAAGCAACCATCAGGCTCATTGAGAGAGGAAATTACAATAACCAGCAGATTGTAGTGCCTGCCGAGCAGATGGAAGAGGTAAGGGCCTATTTTAAATTAAAGGGGTCAGAAAAGACAATTACTGACCACATTGAGATTAATGGAGTGAAGGGGCGTTCCTTCACAAAGGCAGAGATGAAACATCTCCAGAAACAGGCGCAGGAGGACGGTATCATGCCTGTGCTGGATGACTATTATTATTCAACAAAAGAATATGCACTTTCCATTGGGAAAAATGCAGGTGTGATGGCCTTACAGATGGCGGCAGTGACAACGGGTATTGATTTGGTTGCGAGGATATATCAGGGTGAGGAACTCCATGCAGATGAAATGGTAGAAGGGGCATTGCGTTCAGGAGCCGATACCGGGGTCAAGGTGGTGGCATCAGGTACTTTACATGTGGCAGTCAGAAATGAAATGATTCCGTTTCTGCCAAAATCTTTAAGCACGAATATGATAACAAGTATAGCATTTGTGGGAATTGAGAATACAAAAATTCTTTTGAATATGGCGGAAGGGAAATTATCTACAGTGAAAGGCCTGGACCATATGGGCCGTGTTACGGTATCCATGGCTGGAGGACTTTGGTGTATGGCGCTGGCAAAAGGAGCATTGGAAGGGTTTGCCCTGGGAGGAATCATGGGTGTAGGTGTAGGACTCATTGCAGGTATGGCAGGTTATGCAGCGGGATGCGGTGTGGGAAACAAGATTTATGTAGCAGCCAAAAAGGTAGGGCAGGGAGCAAAGAAACTTGCTAAAAAGGCATTTAGTGATTTGAGGTCGATTAAAGACAGATGGATGAATAGGATACGCTCTGCTATTGTTAATTGACACATGGATGAATAAGTGTATTTTACGGGAATGACGACAGAAATTATAAATTCTGTATCTAGTCAGACTTAACGGATAATTTATAAAAATGTAATGGAGAGAGGAAAACGATATGCAAGAGACATGTATTAGATGTAATAAAAAGCTGGGTTTTTTAGATAAATGGAAATGTAAAGATGGTGTATTTTGTTATGATTGTATTAAAAATTTACATAAGACAATTAGAAATGATTTAAAAATGTATTCAGTAAACCAGATAACCAGCATGATTGAACATCCCGAACAGTATTCTGGACAAGATGGGGTCCCTCAAAAGTTTAAATTTGCAAACCGCACTGTGACGTTTGATTCAGTGAACCAGATGTTTTTTGTGGAAACAGCAGGCTTTTTTCGTTCTAAATTAATTCCCTATTCAAGTATAGTAAGTTATGAGTACAAAGAGGATGGAAAAACGAAAGGAACCTATGGAAAGATAGTGGGGGCAGCAGCACTGGGGGGTATTTTGTTTGGAGGCGCAGGAGCAATTGTAGGGGCTCTGACACAGGGAAAAGGTGAAAAATATCTTGTAAAGCGTATTGAAATTGAAATCCATTATAACCAAAACGGTCAACCAGAGATTTTTCATATGACAGTTTTAGACCCAGTGCTTCATACGGAGGCAGTAGAATCTGGTTCGTTTGAATACAAACAATTGATAGAAAATGCTCAAAAGGCTATGTGGATTTTAGATGAGATTATTCAAAAGAATTATCCGGAAACGGTAGTGCAGGAACAGAGCGTGCAGGCTCAGTCGTTATCAGCAGCAGATGAGATTCGTAAGTTTAAAGGGTTAATGGATGAGGGAATTATTACCAAAGATGAATTTGAAATGAAAAAGAAAGACTTACTCGGATGAAATAATAACACTACTAACTAAGTAGTGTATAGAATCATCTCAATTTTGGACTTTTGTATAATATTGTCCAGCTTCATTGTTGGAATATATATTATCCCCTTGAATCAATAACCAATCACATTTCAAGGAGGTAATGTATATGTCAGCAAATGTAGAAACCATGTTTTATACCAGAGAAAAGCCCTGGCATGGGCTTGGGACCAGGGTGGAAGAGGCCCCGGATTCTAAGAAGGCCCTGGAACTGGCCGGACTGGATTGGAGGGTAATCCAGAAAAATCTTGCCACAGAGGACGGATACCCTGTATCCGGCTTCAAGGCCAATATACGGGACAGTGATAACCGCGTCCTGGGGGTCGTCACCGACCGTTATAAAGTAGTGCAGAATGAAGACGCCTTCGCCTTTACAGATAAACTGTTAGGCGAAGGCGTTTCTTATGAAACTGCGGGCTCCCTACAGGATGGGAGGCGCATCTGGCTGCTTGCAAAGCTCCCACAGCGTTACATCATAAGCGGGGATGAAATCACCCCGTATCTGGTTTTTATGAATACCCATGATGGAACAGGAGCCATTAAGGCAGCTATGACACCTATCCGCGTGGTATGCATGAACACCTTGAACCTGGCCCTGTCAGAAGCAAAACGTTCCTGGTCCACCAACCATACAGGAAATATTGCCGGAAAACTGGAGGATGCGCGCTATACCCTGCTGTATGCAGACCAGTACATGGGGGAACTGGGGAAATCCATTGACCGGATGCAGCAGATGAAGCTTTCCGAGCGTCAGGTTATGGAATACATTGACGCTTTGTTTCCATTATATGATAATCCCACGCAGCAGCAGCGGAAGAATCTGCTCCGTATGAAAGAGGATATGAAAGCCAGGTATTTTGATGCCCCCGATTTGAAGCATGTGGGGAAGAACGGGTACCGCTTCATGAATGCGGTGTCTGATTTTGCAACCCATTCCAAGCCTTTGCGGTGCAGTGCGAATTATAAGGAAAACCTGTTCGCAAAGACGGTGGAGGGGAATCCGCTGATTGACAGGGCTTATTCCATGCTTATGGCAGCATGATGGGATGCCATGATAGGTTGCGGTGTGTTAAAACGGGAATGAAGGCCATGGTCTGTGCCATTTCTGAATTTCATATGGAGGTAAAAGATGAACCGGGGATTACAGGATAAAAGAATTGAGGATATGATGGAACGGCCCATCCCAAGGAAAAAGGTGGGGATTGTCCATCTACAGATGGTAAAAGAAAGCCGTACCCTTTATGGGATGGGGCGGTTTACAGAGCCGGGGAGAGCCGTAAGAATGATAGCGCCCTTGGTTGAAAAGGCAGACAGGGAAATGGTGATGGCCCTGTCACTGAATACTAAACTGGAGCCGCTGGCCCTGGAAATAGTCTCTGTCGGAGGAGTAAATGCGTGCAGTGTGGATTACAGGGATATTTTCAAGCATTCAAACCTTTACAATGCCGCTTATATCATGTGTTTCCATAACCACCCTTCCGGTGACCCGGAGCCCAGCAGGGAAGACAGGATGATTACCAGAAGGTTGGAGGAGTGTGGAACGCTTTTGGGGATTCCTTTGATTGACCATATCATAGTAGGCGATGAAAGCCGTTTCTACAGTCTGAGGGAGCACGGAGAGATTAGCCTTGCGGATAAGGAGGTGGCCTGATGCCTTTTATCATCATAGAAATCATCATCAGACTGTTTAGACGATAGAAGAAGGGAGGGTTGTCTTATGGCTATAAAAGTTCCTACGGCGAATATATCCCATGAGGAATGGCTTAGGATGCGCCAGGGCGGGATAGGAGGTTCGGATGCAGGGGGAATCTGCGGATTGAATCCCTATGCAAGCCCCATGAGCGTCTATCATGAAAAGGTAAGCCAGGATGTTGAGGATATTGATAATGAAGCCATGCGCCAGGGAAGGGATTTAGAGGAATATGTGGCGAAGCGTTTTATGGAAGCAACGGGCCTTAAGGTGCGCCGTTCCAATGCAATGTACCGCAGTGAGGAACATCCTTTCATGATTGCGGATGTAGACCGGCTGATTGTAGGGGAAGATGCAGGGCTGGAATGTAAAACGGCCAGCCCTTATAATTCGGATAAGTGGAAGGAGGAGGAGATACCTCCCCATTATGTAATCCAATGTTATCACTATATGGCGGTGACTGGCAGGAAGGCATGGTATATTGCGGTTGTGATTCTGGGGCAGGGATTTAAGTTCAGGAAACTTTCCTGGGATGAGGAACTGGTGCAGGACCTGATATCCATTGAGGAAAATTTCTGGAACAATCATGTGGTCCCGCGTGTGATGCCGGACCCTGACGGCAGTGAAATATCAGAGGAAGTAATAAACAGGTATTATCCCAGGGCATCCAGGGAGACAATTGCCCTTCCGGCAGAATTTGACCAGCAGCTACGGCGCAGGGAAGAGATTCTGGAGATTGAAGGGAGACTGGCGCAGGAGCGGAAGCTGATAGACCAGAAAATTAAAATGTTCATGGGGGAATATGAAGCGGCAGCCAATGAGCGCTACCGGGTATCCTGGAGCAATGTGGACACGGTACGGATTGACAGCAGGCGGTTAAAGCAGGAACAGCCGGAATTATATAGAAGCTTTAGCATGTCCAGCCAGTCAAGACGTTTTACAGTGAAAGCGGCATAGGAACCCCTTTTGGAATGGATACAATTGAAACGCTGTTAACTATTATGAGGCGGCTCTGCCATGGCAGGGCCGCTGTATTTGATTGGAGGAAGATGTAATGACAGATGTAAAACAGGAACTGGAGAAACGGGCAGGGAGCAGTAACCAGGCAATCAAGCTGACTAAGAGTATGACAATTGTGGATATGGTGAAGGCTCTGGAGCCGGAGATTAAGAGGGCCCTTCCTGCCGTCCTGACACCGGAACGTTTTACCCGGATGGCCCTGTCGGCGATAAACAGTACGCCGAAGCTGGCGGAGTGTACGCCCATGTCTTTTATAGCGGCCCTTATGAATGCGGCGCAACTGGGGCTGGAGCCCAATACCCCCCTGGGGCAGGCGTATCTGCTGCCCTACAAAAATAAAGGGGTATTGGAATGCCAGTTCCAGATAGGGTATAAGGGCGTGATAGACCTGGCTTACCGCACTGGGCAGATTCAAATGATTCAGGCCCAGGCCGTAAGGGAATCTGATTATTTTGAATATCAATACGGCCTGGAACCTAAACTGGTTCACCGCCCTGGTGATGGGGCCAGGGGGGAAGTGACCTTTATATATGGGATGTTCAGATTGACCAATGGGGGGTATGGATTTGAGGTAAGCAATAAGGCGGATATGGATGCCTTTGCCGAAAAGTATTCCAAGTCATATGGGAGCAGATACAGCCCATGGACAGAGAACTATGAGGATATGGCAAAGAAGACGGTCATAAAGAGGGCATTGAAGTATGCGCCCATATCATCTGACCTTCAGAAGGCCCTGTCTTCGGATGAAACGATAAAGACGGTCCTTTCCGTGGATATGAGCGAGATTAATAATGAATGCCAGATAGATGAAGTGATACAGGAGGATGCTGCGTGATGAGGTTATTCCAGGAAGAGGGACTGATGATGGAGGATGGACTGGAACTGCTGATGGGGGAGAGGATTGGTGATGTCCTGAATGAATGCAGAAGCAGGAAAAAAGCACATTATGAGGATGAACATAGAATGATGGCGGCAGTGGATGATGAAAACAGGGAACTTCTGGAACGTATATTGGAGGATGTCCTGGAATGGGGGTATGAGGATTGCAGGACCGCCTATTGCGCTGGGATGGAGGACGGCATACGGATTGCCAGAAAGGTATTAAGCGTGTAATGGCATAGGGGATGCTGCCGCATCTGACCATACTTCATGGCAGGCTGCGGCAGGATTTCCCGGCAGTGGGGAGCCGTATGCATCAAGGCGGTGCCCTGCTGTGGGTAAAATGTGCATGAAAGGACAGGTATGGTATGGAACATACATCATTTGCGGTTGGAAGCCACTTAAAAACGGACCGGGTCTTGTATCAGCATCATGGTGTCTACATCGGCGAAGGGCTGGTAATCCACTATGCATTTGACGGGATTACAGTGGATACGGTGGAACGGTTTTCATCAGGTGGCCCAATTGAGCTGGTACCCCATCCCGGTTCGCCCTATACCGGGGAGGAAATACGGGGGAGGGCATTCAGCCGCCTGGGAGAGGATGAATATGATTTGGTGGCGAATAACTGTGAGCATTTTGCAAACTGGTGCTGTACAGGAGAGACGGTTTCAGAGCAGGTGGAGGAAGCGGTCTGGATGGCAGGCAAATTGTTGTTGAAAATTTTGACAGATATTAACTGAGATATAGGAATGGAATAAAAGGTGAGGCGGTCTGGACGGACTGTCCTATGACAGAAACGGAGGAAAAAGAATGTCGAAAGTAACATTAGAAATATTTGCAGTTGAGGTTAAGAAACACATAAAAGAGATTTTGGGAGATGGATATAATACAGAGATAAGAACGGTATCGAAGAATAATGGGATAATTCTGACAGGAATAAGCATCAGTAGGATAGGGGATAGTGTAAGCCCATTATTCTATTTGAATGACAGTTATACTCAAATGGAGGATATAAAAACGGATGCGGAAGATGTTGCAAGGAAGATTGTGAACTGTTTCCGTGGTCACGGGAATTTGCCTGCAGCAACGCATCTATCGGTAAATGTCCTTCACGATTTTGAACAGGTGAAGGGCAAGGTGATGTTTAAACTGATTAATACAAGGAGTAACGAATGCCTATTGAGACAGGTTCCCAATATGCCATATCTTGATTTGTCAATTGTCTTTTACTTATATATGGGTGAAGACGAAGAGGGGATGATGACAGCGCAGTTAAATAATGAACACTTCGCACTGTGGGAGGTAGATGTGCAGACCCTGTACAGGAATGCACTGCAGAATATGCAGCGTGTAATGGCGGCAGTAATTAAAAGCATGAAGGAAATTATGAATAGTCTGAGAATGGTGTGTGAGGAGGAATCGAATGAAGATGAGAGGGAAGAGGCCACACCATTTCATGTGTTGACAACAGCTAGTGGCATTAATGGGGCGGTCTGCATGCTTTATCCTGGAGTGCTAGCGGGTTTTGCGGAGCAACGTGGGAAAGATATCATTATTATTCCTTCCAGTGTGCATGAACTACTGTTGATGGAGGATGTAGAGGGGATGGATTATAAGGAACTTGTAGATTTAGTGAGACTTATTAATGCAACGGAGGTTGCACATGAAGACGTGTTGTCAGGAAATATATATAGGTATGAGCGATACTGTGGTAAAGTGAGTATGATAAATATTGATGAGATATTATAAAGCTTAAAAAGTTCCTATATTCCCTTTACAGTTCGGAAATTGATAGATGAAATTCATGATTTTGAGATGGCTAAGTAATGACGGTGGTTAATATATACTATGCATTTGAGTATCAAGTTCCTATGTTCTCAAGTGCACAGTATATATTATTAGTATATATTTTTTGAAATAGAGATTTAAAGATGGCAATCGTGATGAGAACATAGGAACATCCATTAATAAACTGATATGTCATACAGTTTTAATAGAGAAATAATTTCCATTCTAATCTTGCGATTGTATTGTGAAACACTAAAATCCACAGAATATTTGTTAGGAAATAAAACACTATAGATATCATTAGCCAGAGAAATGTGAAAGGTCTGTCGGTATAACTTCTTTGGCAGTTCAAATACCCGATTCAAGCCTTTGTCTGGATTGATAAAATGTAACATAGTGGACGCCATTGTAGATAAGTCGATAATTGCACAGGGGTGTGAGTTGTCTTGAACATTGTATGTGATTGACTGTTTTAACGCGCTATATAAAAGCGTATAACAGTTAAGGGCACATTGTTGAAAAAACTTTTCATAATTAGGATAGTCAAAGGATATTTCGTGTTCTTTAATTGAAAAGTCACAGCAAGTAATCTGTTGGTCTGATAGTGCTTTAAGAAGCCTTTCAAGAGGCTCTTTGATGGAGAAATTCATTTTCTTTTTCTGCAGTTCTTTGCTTTGGTCATGTAAGCTTTTAGTGTAACTGAAGAATATATTTGCCAAAGAGACGATTTTTTGTAGCTCAGATTCCTCAATGATAACCTTATTTGTCAGAAGGGATAATTTAATTACCTCCGGAGTAATTTCATTTTTATAAGATTTTACAATGTTATTTTTGAGCAAATTTGCGAGAAGGTCTACTGTTATAAAATTGCGGGAAAAGGAACTGTGAAACAAATCGTCTTTACATGAATCAAAGTCGATTATAAAATCCCCTTGATTGAATTTGTAAGAACACTCTAAGTAATCAATAATAGAGTTAAATATAGCTAGGTTTGGTATGGAGGTGGTAGAAGCTTCATGAATCATATATACCAAAAAGTAACTAATACCTTGAATCATATTAAAGATATTCAGATACCCACCATGGTTATTATAAAAATCTTTTCGCAATATGTAATTAAGCTTTAAGTCGTCTTCGAGGGAAAGAAGATTGGTTGCAATGAACTCAGACTCTGACTCGCAGATGTATTTCTGCTTCAAAGTCATTATTTCTAAATACATATTAAGTTCCTGCATATTCATAGAGTCAATCTTTTTTTTCCTTAGTTTCCGATAGGATTTCCGATAAGATGAAAGCTCCTCAAGCGTAAAACACAAGCCACGAGCCTGTAAGTGCTTGATAATCTTATCATCGAAATGTGTAATGAGGTCATAGTTCTTATTTTTTTTATTTGTATGCATTAGATAGTAGTCAAAGACCATCCCTTCCTTTTTGAAATCAAGAATGGGAGGATATAATGGGCTGGTATCATTTGCATTGTTATGTTTGAGCAAATTATGGTTTGTGCGGTGTGACACTATATTTGAAATATCATTTTCTGATTCTGTGAAATATTTCTTTGTAGACTCAATCAATGCTTTATAATCAGCATTTTCATATTCGGGTACTTCCTTGTAAATATCATCTAAAAACTCAGCATATGTTTGGCCTTTAGGATAGGCAATATTAATAATATTAAAAAGGATTCGAGAGACCACATAAATTAAATCCTCGGGTTGAGATGGAGAGAACGCAAAATATTCACCAAGGATTGTGCCGATATACAGTACTAACGCTTGTAAGCAATTTTCCTTCATAATCGTTAAGATAATTATATGGTAACGTATATAAAGATTCTGAATGGTAAGTTCCACCCATTCGCTATTGTTTTCCAAAATCTCGTATTCAGAATCGATTGAGCTATCTGTTCCCATTTTCCTATCCTCCTTATCAAAATAAAAATTCACGCGGCCACATGGTTGGACGTTCTGCACATAAATATGGTAATTTTTATATGCGAGGGAGATACAATAGCTTTTAAAGAGAGATGTAGCCGACATGGAATCTCCTTAACTATCTGCAGATAGGAATAGTTTACAAAAGAGCGAATGAAAAATCAAGCTTACAACTATTTTCTAAGTGAAAAGTAATGTTTTTGAGGAAGGATTTCTTGATTCATAGCAAGAGAGCCATTATTTTCAATGCCTTCAGAGCCTTGCAATTGCCTAGAATATAATATGATGAAGGGAGAATGTTAAAATGAGGGAATATAATCACATGTTTAGAAAATATCTTCAAAAATTTAAGGCTGACCTGTATAAAGGTGGCATGGTGTTCTATTGTACAGATGGAGGGCTCATTGTTGAGGAAGATATCTATGCGGAGCAATCATTCTGTATAATTAATTTGTCCTTAATCACTAATAAGGAAAGAATACAGCTTCGTCCTCAGCAGGGGGACTGGTGGTGTGAAATTGGAATTGACTTTGAAGGCAAGTTATTATTGGATTATTCAGAGGGTGATAAACGTTTGCAATTGACAAAAGGATGGGCAGAGCGAGAAATGCCATTTGTACTATTAATGGAAATTTTTGTAAAAGATGCGGTGATATGTATTTATCTTGATACAGAAAAGATGAAGGAACCAATTGTAATTAGCGAGAAACATTATCAACGGAGTGGAGGAACTGTAGAACCGTTATTTCAAGTATTATCAAAAATTTATGGGTACAAGGATGAGAGCTATGAGTAGTGAGGAACGAAGAGAATATAATAGGCAAAAGATTGACAATGAAGGAAAGCCAAAATTGGATTTGAGTAATACAGAGACATACAATCGTAACAGCAATTTGAATGCTTTTTTGAAGCAGTTGCAGAAGGAGGATACGAAAGATGTGGAAGGAACACAATCAACCGTAGTAGATAAAGGAGATGTACCACATTCAAGTATTGAACGAATAGGTAATTACTACATGGATAATACCCAAGAAGTATTGCAGGATATACAGCTAAGAAGGGGAGATGTAACTGCCAAAAAAAATAATGCAGAAAAGTCTGTTGAGAAAACTATCAAGCAAGGGGGAATTGGAGATTTAGATATGGTACAAAAGCCGGACGAAGTAGTATATGCTCCAGGCGTGAGCATGATGAGTCTGGCAGAGATATTTGTAGAAGTTTGTAATTTTATAAGAGTAGATGATACGCTGTATTATTATAATGGATTTTTTTATGAAAAGGTGACGAGACAGACACTTATTGCGATAGCCCAGGAAAGTGTGCCTCAACATATATTAAAGAAAATCACAAGTATACAAAGAATCAAGGATACTCTAGAGTGGATGTTAGGTCATAAATCGATTCCGCGTATGACATCAAGTGAATTGTACAATGAGAACCGATATCTTATTCCATTTCAGAATGGGATATACAATGCAGCCAATGATTCGCTTATGGAGGCATCACCAAATCTGCATATATTATATCAAATCAATGCTAATTATAATGAGGATGATATGGATGAAGAATCCCCTTGTGTATGGGAAGGCTTTATGGAAACTACATTCAGGGGAGATGCAGCCAGTGAAAGCATATTGTATGAGATGTTGGGATATTTATTAATGCCGTGTAATGATGCAAAAAAAATTTTTTGTAATCGGAACTGCTCCAGATAGTGGTAAAAGCCAGTTGGCAAATTTTATTACTATGGTATTGGGAGACGCTTGGGTAAGCTGCGCGAGTTTACATGATATGAGAAATCGATTTACCTTAGCCAGTACAGTGGGAAAGCTGGCTAACATATCCATGGATTTAAAGGCAGAACCATTAAGCTCTGGTGATATCGCAATGATTAAGGCTTTAACTGGTGAACGGAAGGTATCAGCAGAAGCTAAGTTCGAAGACCCCAAGGCAGTATTTTCCACATGCAAGTTCGTGTTTGGGACAAATCATCCTATAAACGTAAATATAAAGGATGAAGCGTTTTGGAATAGGATGCAAATTATTCCATTCTCATACTCCTGTGACCCAAAGCATAAGAAAATAAACCTGGCTGAGTTGTTGTATGAAGAAAGGGATTTAATTATGACCAGAGCAGCCTGGGCAGCACATCGACTGATAAACAATAATCTGGAGTTTACTTCTTCGGAACGGGCAGATGGGATGCTAGGGGAATGGTCAAAACCTCTTAGAGATGATATTGATAAGTTTATTGAGGCTTTTTGTACTATTACTGGTTATAAAGAAAGCTATATTGAGGTACATGAACTTTATAACGAGTACCAAAAGTTCAGTGAAAATCCGGTATCTATAAAATGTTTCACTGCAAAAATCCGGAATCGCCACACCAAGATAAAAGAGAATAAAAAGAGGATTAGCAGTGATAAGGTTGTTAATGTTATTTACGGTATCCAATGGACTCAGAATCACAGCGGCGAGTA
>Ga0192240_10129_pt1 | contig 40188 bp, 36 predicted proteins | sample Koala_Koa27_H3_FD_131237 | JGI IMG/M metagenome (GOLD analysis project Ga0192240, IMG submission 131237) | Enriched cells from koala feces incubated with labeled cellulose particles, San Francisco Zoo, California, United States - Koala_Koa2-7_H3 ...
CCGCGGAAACCTCTTCCTCCGCCTCGGCGGAATCGTCCGTGGTTTCCTCTGCCTCAGCGGAAACTGCCTCATCTGTAGTTTCCTCAGTAGTGTCGCTGCTGCTGGTGCTGCCGCAGCCGGCCAGCATGGATGTGCCGAGCATGGCGGCAAGCAGGATGCTTAATACTTTCTTTTTCATTGCATTTCCTCCTTGGATGGTTTGTGGTGTTGCACCGATATTTTTTTGAACGAATAACGATACGTATATTTTAAGATATTAAAGCGTGCGTGTCAATGAAAGCCGAAGATTTGGGTGATTCTGTTGCGGAATAAAAAAAGTTGTAACCGGAATGATCTTCGGCGGCTCTGTACCTGCATTCCGACAGAGAATGATATAGTTCGGATATGGAATTTGACTATGCAAAAATATAAGACTATGGTTTAGGCAGCGTTATGTTTCTGAAAATATAACGAATGTTTCCGATCAGGGGGGAGTGTATGTCAGTCATTTCATCCGGTAATAAAAAACAGAGAAAACATCTGCGGCTGATTCTTGCCGGACTTGTAATTTTTATGATTTTGGTGTTCCTGGTATCCATGACGCAGGGGATTTATCCGCTGTCACTGCAGGAGATTTTTCATATTCTGGGTGCCGGACTGGGTTTTGACATGGAATATACACACAACGGCTATGTGGCGCTGATGAATGTCCGCCTGCCGCGTCTGACGGCCTGTATTTTTGTAGGAGCTGCGCTGTCCGTTTCGGGTGCGTCCTATCAGGGCGTTTTTCACAACCCCATGGTTTCCCCGGATCTGCTGGGAGCCACCTCGGGAGCGGCTTTTGGAGCCTGCACTTCCATCCTGGCAGCCGCGCCGCTGCTGGTGCAGCAGACGTCGGCATTTCTCTTTGGTATGATCGCAGTGGCGCTGACGCTGTTTATCAGCTACAGTGTTTCGGGAAAAACAAATAACACGACAACTCTGGTTCTGACCGGAATGGTGGTATCTTCCCTGTTTTCGGCCGGTGTGTCCATCACAAAGCTGCTGGCGGATACGGATAATCAGCTGGGGGAGATTACGTTTTGGCTGATGGGGAGCATGGCCAATCTGAAGTTGAAGTCGCTGCCCATTCTGCTCATCCCTGTGTTGATCAGTGTTGTGCCGCTGCTTTTGTTTTCTTACCGCCTGAATGTGGTTTCCTTTGGCGATGAGGAGGCGGTGATGATGGGAGTAAATGTTCGGAGGGTGCGGCTGGCAACGATTATCTGTGCTACCCTGGCGACTTCTGCATCTGTAGCCGCCTGCGGAATGGTGGGTTGGATCGGCCTGGTTGTTCCGCATCTGATGAGGTTTATCGTCGGGCCGGATTATCGCTATCTGCTGCCGGCCTCCGCACTGGGCGGAGCGATCTTCCTGATGCTGGTAGACAATATTACCCGCGTGTTTTTTACGGTGGAGGTGTCCATCGGCATTCTGACCGCTATCATCGGGGCACCGTTTTTCCTGATCCTGTTAATGAAAGGGAGGGACAGCTGGCTATGATTTTTTCAGTGGACAATGTCAGCTGCGGCTACCAGGGGAAGGCGGTTGTGTCTGACTTAAGCTTCTCGGTTGGGAGCGGAGCGGTGCTCTGCATACTCGGACCGAACGGGGTGGGAAAAACGACTTTGTTTAAGACACTGATGGGTCTTCTGCCGGGCATCGGCGGAGACATACAGGTGGATGGGGAATCCATGCTGAAGTGGGGGCGCGCCGCCGCGCAAGAGTGATGGGGTTTGTGCCGCAGTCCCATACGCCGCCGTTCCCGTATACGGTGTAGCAGGTGGTGGTCATGGGGTGTGTCTCGCGCCTGGGAATGTTTTCCGCACCTTCAGAAAGTGACTATGCGTTTGCGGATGAGATTCTGGATTCTGTCGGTATTGCCCATCTGGGCGGCAGGGTTTACACACAGATCAGCGGAGGAGAGAGGCAGATGGTGCTGATCGCCCGCGCGCTTGTGCAATCGCCGAAAATATTGCTGATGGATGAGCCTGCGGCCAATCTTGATTTCGCAAACCAGGTCATGGTGCTTGAAACGGTAAAGAGGCTGGCTTCGCAGGGAATTATTGTGATTATGACAACGCACACGCCGGATCACGTGTTTCTCTGCGGTACCGATGTGCTTTTGCTCGCGAGAAATGGTGAAATCATAAGCGGCGCACCGGAGACCGTGATGACGGCGGAGAATATGCGGCGGGTTTATGGCATCGATGTGTGTATCACAACCGCAGAGCGGGAGGGGAAAGTACTCCGGGGATGTGTCCCTGTGATGAAAGAGCCGTAGAAAGATTAAATGTAACTATTCTGGTCAGCACTTCGCACTTGCTGCGAAGTGCGTCTGATGAAGTAAATTGAACAGGGAAAAGTCTCATCGCGCAGCGATTTCAAATGGACTTTTCCCCGTAACTGTGAAGGTACGGAACAGTTACGATTGACTTTGCTTATGCTGCCGGAAACGGCAACAAATATATAGAAAAGGAAGGATAAAAAAATGAGAAACATGAAAAGATTCAGTTCACTTTTCCTGGCGTCCGCGCTGGGACTGACGCTGCTGGCAGGCTGTGGCTCTGCAAGTGACGACAGCACTGCCGCGCAAAGCGAGGAAGCGGAGGAAGTCTCCGTGTCCGAGACAGAGGAGGCGGCGGAAAATGAAACGGAGGCTGAAGAGACAGCCGATGAGGAAGACGCAGAGGAAACGGTTACTGTGGAAGATCTGGAACCGGATGAGGACGGCAACATCACCATCACGGATATGGCGGGGCGCGAGGTCACCTTTAAGGCAAATCCGACCATCTGGAATTCCAGCCCTACCGCGGAGGGATGGCTTTGCGCGATCGTTCCCGACCAGATCATCGGCTGGGCAGCAGAGTTCGAGGATGAGGCACTGGCCTATTACCCGGAGTCCGTTCGTGACCTGGAAACGATCGGCGGCAATTACGGGGACAGCACGGCAAATGAGGAGAATATCCTGGCCGTCAGCCCGGATGTCATCATCAATACTTATGATTGCTCCGAGGATGGACTGGCAGCTACCGTAGCATCCGCGGATGAGACAGCGGAGGAGTACGGAATTCCGGTTATTTGTCTGAGTCGTGATATTGCGGATTCCGCGGAATGCGCGGCAAATATCGGCCTCTGGTTCGGCGCAGCGCAGCGGGGATATGATGTTTCCGTTTATCTGCAGGGTCTGCTGGATCAGGTGACAGAAGCTGCGGAGGCTGCGGCAGCAGCGGACGATGTCCCTACCTATTATTATGCAGAGCAGACAGACGGACTGTTTACAGAGGCGGTCGGCTCCATGCACGCGGCAGTGTTTGAATTCTGCGGATTGGAAAACTGCGTGGGGGATGACATTTCCATGTCCGGCATGGGCGGTCTGGAGGAAGTGACTTTGGAACAGGTTGTCCAGTGGGATCCGGAGTATATCTTTGTGTGGCTGCAGCCTGCCTACCAGGATATCACCACCTCCGATGAATGGTCCGGTATCACAGCGGTCCAGAACGGGGATGTGTATCAGATTCCGCTGATGCCCCAGAACTGGTTTGACCGTTCTCCCAACAGCCTGCGGGTGCTGGGATGCCTGTACTGCGCATCGATTGTATATTCGGATTATGTGAGCTACGACCTGACAGAGACGATTTCGGAGTATTTCAGCTATATGTACGGCGTGGATCTGACAGAGGAACAGCTGGCGGCTATTTACTGTGATTAAAAGGTGCTCACAACTTAGCGGTTTCTGAGACAGGATTATCGTGCCGGGAGGCAGGAAATACGTTTCAAAAGAAGCATCTTTTTCGGTACAGCACAGCGTGTTGGCCGAAGTGAAGGGGATGGGGATTTCTCATCCCCTTACCTGTTGTATGCACAGAGGTGCGTAAGAAATCTGTTGTGATCATTTGCGGGTATGTTTATAATAGTAAGCATATATGCGCGGTTGTTCGGGATTAATGGTTGACAGTGAAAAAAGAACGGAGGAGATTTGGAATGCGTTCAGATTTAAAAGATTTGATTTCAAAGGAAGAAGCGTTAAAACGGATGTTTGCAGCCTGGATACCGGAGCGGGAGACGGAAATGGTGCAGCTCACGGAGGCAGACGGCAGGGTGCTGGCTGAGGATCAGTTTGCAAACTATAATCTGCCTGTGGTCAGAGCATCCCAAATGGATGGCATCGCTGTGCGATCCGTCTCTTTTGAAAACGGTATGCCGGATACGAGTCAATGGATGCCTGGTCGGGATTATGTGAGGGCGGATACCGGGGATGATTTTCCGGATGATTATGATGCGGTCATTGCCATCGAAAATGTGGAATTTTTGGAAAGCGGTGGTATCCGACTTCCGGAAAAAATAAATGCGTCCCGTGGATTTAACGTGAAGCCGCAGGGGGCGGATGTGAGAAAAGGATCTCTGTTGTGCGGCAAAGGGCGGATTCTTCACGCGACGGAGATGGCAGCGATTGCAATGGGCGGGATGGATACTGTGCCGGTTGTGAAAAAGCCGCGGGTCGCCTTTTTGCCGACCGGAAGTGAGCTGGTGCCGATGGGGGCGTCACTTGCGCGGGGACAGAATTTTGACACAAACAGTGTGATGGTCTGCCAGATGCTCCGGGATATGGGAGCGGAGCCGGTGCTGCATCCCATTGTGAGGGATGACAGAGTGAGCCTGGCTAACGCTATGGAGGAATTACTGCCGCAGTGTGATATCCTGCTGGTGAACGCGGGTACTTCAAAAGGCGGCGAGGATTATTGCGCCGGGCTTTTGGCGGAGAAAGGAATTTCTCTTTTTCATGGCGTAGCAGCGGTTCCGGGACGCCCGATCAGCGCTGCCATGGTGGGTGAAAAACCGGTTCTCAATCTGGCCGGTCCATCTTTTGCCGCTTTCTATAATATGGATTGGGCAGTGCGGCCGCTGGTCTGCCGAATGCTTGGCGTGCCGGTTCCGGAACGTGCGCGCGCGAAAGCGATTCTGAAACGGCCTTTTCAGGTGCCGCCTTTTTTTTTCCGCCATGTCAGCCGTCCGTCTGGAGAAAGCGCCGGAAGGCAGCGCGGCTCCTTACCTGGCAGATATCCTGTCTCTGCGCGGTCCCGGAGCTGTCGGCTCGGCAGCAGCCCTGACGGCGGATGCGGTGTATATCTCTGCACTGGGTGAAAAAAGTCATGAAGCGGGGGAGGTCATTGAGGTGGAATTGCTGCGGAGAATGCCTTGAGGAACGAAAATGAATCCGTAATGACTCCGTGCGTTTGCCAAAGCAATTTTTAGTCAAACATAAATTAGTAAATCGAAATTGACGAAAAGGAGACCGGATGCTACAGTATAACTATCGCCGCTTAAAGGCGAACCTATGTGCATGATTTTTACATAGAAACTAATATGGAAAAGGAGGATGAAAACATGAAAGAATCAATCAATGTTAATGGAGCGCCGGCGGCAGTGGGACCTTATGTCCACGCGGTAAAGACAGGAAACCTGGTGTTCACCTCCGGGCAGCTGGGATTAATCCCGGCGGCCGGAAGCCTTCCGGAGGGCATTGAAGCCCAGACCCGGCAGAGCCTGGAAAATATTAAGACGGTGCTGGAGGGATGCGGCTCCGATCTGGATCATGTGGTAAAGACCTCCATTTTCCTCGCTGATATTGCGGATTTTGCGAAAGTAAACGAGATTTACGGCGAGTTTTTTACCGGTGAGGTACCGGCGCGGTCCTGTGTGGAGGTAGCCAATCTGCCGAAGGGCGGCCTGATTGAGATTGAGGTTGTGGCGGAAGTCAGGTAAAAAGGATAGTTGCCTGTAATGCGTCCTTTGTTTTATCGAAACGACAGAGCCAATGCAGCAGAGTATTAGGGGGAGCAGCCTTTTAAGTGAACGCAGGTTCCGATACGGGGTAAGGATAATTATAAAATAACAGGGGGAAGAAGCTTATGAAGGTATTGAAATGGCTGGATGAGAATCTGGAAGAGACTATTCTCATCCTATTGCTGATCTGCATGGCATGTATCATGGGCACGCAGATTGTAGCCAGGTATATTTTTAATCAGTCGCTGAGCTGGTCGGAGGAGCTGACGCAGTATCTTTTTGTCTGGGCGACGTTTATCAGTATCAGTTATTGTGTCAAAAAGAGGATTTCCATCAAAATCGAGCAGTTTATCAACATCCTCCCGGAGCGGGGAAAGACCGGACTGCGCCTGTTTAGACACACAATCGTTCTGATTTTCTGTATTATCATGCTGCCATACAGCGTGACTTACGTGATGCAGGCGGTGGAGCTGCAGGCGACCAGCGCGGCTCTCGGAATACCGATGGTGTATATCCAGTCGGCTCCGCTGGTGGGATTTATCCTGCTGACGATTCGTGTGGCGCAGGCCTGGTGGCGTGAGGCGAATAATCTGCGAAGAGGGAGGAAAACGGCATGACAATACTTATCATGGTTCTTTTTGTAGTCCTTCTGCTTCTGGCTGTGCCGGTGGGGCTGACCGTGGCGATCACGAGTATGCTGCCCAGCCTGCTCTCGAATTCTTTTACCGTCAGCGGCGTGTATGTGCTGCGGGCGGCTCTCGGTGGGGTGAATTCTTATCCGCTTCTGGCGATACCGATGTTTGTTCTTTCCGGCATCATCATGTCCCGGGGAGGCGTGTCGAAAAAATTATTTGAGGTGTTTACCTATTTTGTCGGAAAACGGACGGCGGGCGTGCCCTGTGCGGTGATCATTATCTGTCTGTTTTTCGGGGCAATCTCCGGTTCCGCGCCCGCGACGGTTGCGGCGGTGGGAAGCATGACCATCCCGCTGATGCTGGAGATGGGTTACGATAAAAAGTTCTGCGTGGCGCTGGTGGCGACGGCCGGAGGCCTGGGCGTTATCATTCCGCCGAGCATTCCGTTTATCTTATATGCGCAGGCGACGGGAACGTCCGTCAGCGATATGTTCCTGGCCGGTATTATTCCCGGCATTCTGATCGGTGTGATTCTGATGTGCTACGCGTTTTATTATTGTAAAAAGCACGGTGAGGATCGGGAGAAAATCGACAAGATGGTGGACGAGCTGCACAGCCGCGGCTTTAAGAAAGTCTTTTTCTCCAGTTTGTTTGCGCTGCTGACGCCGGTCATTATTCTGGGATGTATTTATTCCGGCGTGACTTCGCCTACCGAGGCGGCAGTTATTTCCGTTTTCTATTCCCTGATTATCAGTCTCTTTGTATACCGGACGCTGAAGTGGAAAGAACTGTGGGGGATTTTCCGCGAAGCGGTGCGGACTTTCTGCCCGATTCTCTTTATCCTGGCGGCGTCTGTGGCGTTCTCCCGGATTTTAACGCTGATGCAGGTGCCGCAGACGGTATCGGCCTGGATGATAGGCGCGTTTGACAACAAAATTGTGATTCTTTTGGTGATTAACCTTCTGCTTCTGGTGGTGGGAATGGTGATGGATACCAGCCCGGCGATCCTGATTCTGGCGCCGATTCTCCTCCCGATTGTGGAGGTTTACGGTGTGGATCCGGTGCACTTCGGAATCATCATGGTGGTTAACCTGGCGATCGGTTTTATCACGCCGCCGATCGGAGTCAACCTGTTTGTGGCGAGCTCGCTTTCCAAGGTTCCTGTTATGGAGATTGCGAAAAAGGCAATGCCGATGATCGTACTATTTTTCATCGCGCTGCTTCTGGTTACCTATATTCCGCAGATCAGCATGTTTTTGGTGTCATAAATCGTGAAGCGTGCGTGATTGCGCATGTTTGATGGAGTGCCGTGAATCGAACAGAATTTATGGGGAAGAAAAAGGAGAAGAGATGAAAAAGAAAATACAGATATTGATTTTGACAATAGCCCTGGCGGCCGGGACGCTGTTTGCGGGCGGCTGTTCCGGGGAGCAGACGCAGACTTACGCCTGGGTGCTGGCGACGGCCAGCCCGGAGGATACCGTAACCCAGATTTATGCAGAAAAGTTTGCGGAAGAGGTGGAGGAGCTTTCTGACGGCGAGATGCGGATTCAGGTTTATGCGAACAGTGCCCTCGGCGGCGATACGGAGCTGCTGGAGAGCTGCATGACGGGCGATATCCCCTTTGTGGTACAGAATACCGCGCCGCAGGTCAGCTATCTGCCGCGTCTCTGCCTGTTCGATCTGCCCTGCGTCTTTGACTCGATTGATGAACTTCATGAGGTGCTTGATAATGAGGAATTCATGGAAAAAATCAATGAGATTTACGCGGAAAAGGGGATTGAGCTTCTGGGAATGAGCGACCAGGATTTCCGTGTGATGACCTCTAATGTGAAAGTGGAGACACTGGAAGATTTCTCCGGTATCAAGATTCGTACCATGGAGAACTCATATCACATGGCTTTCTGGAAAGCAATCGGAGCGAATCCGACTCCTATGTCCTTTTCCGAGGTTTATATTGGACTGCAACAGAACACAATAGACGCGCAGGAAAATCCGTATGAGGTTATCGTTTCCAATAAATTTTATGAGCAACAGGATTACATTATTCAGACAAACCACCTGCCTCATCTGCTGAGCCTGATTGTCAGTGAGGATTTCATGGAGGATCTTTCAGAAGAACAGCAGGAGATTATCCGCGAGGCTGCGGCGATTGCCTGTGATTACGCGCGGGAACAGGCGCAGGAGCGTGTGACGGAAAGGATTGCGATCTGCGAGGAGGGCGGCGCCGAGGTTGTGGAGGTGTCCGATGAGCTGAGAGAGCAGATCCGGGAAGCTTCCGCGGATCTCTACGAGGAAATCCGGGCGGTCGTGGATGATGATGAGCTGTATGAGATGTATGTGAATGGGCAGTAGAAAATCGTTATGAGTTGTGAAACGGATGCCTTTCAAATCATACAGAGAGTTGAAAAATACAGAGATATATAATGTGAGCCGGCATGTCGTTATCTGTCATGCCGGCTCATTTATAATGCACAGTTTCGTGAATGAGAATATTTTCTTTTATCAGATTTTCATATGCAGGAGCTTTGCATCAGTTGAAATTTTTATTTCGCGATATCCACACCTGCCAGATATCCGCTCCGGGTAGCCTGGTCTACCTTGCCCGGTTTGATGGCGTCGCCGACGGTGAATACCTCCGCTCCGATTTCTTTTGCAGCAGCTTCCAGTGCGGAGGAGTCGACGGTCCGCATGCCCAGCGCGTAGAGCACGGTATCCGCTTCCAGCGTCTGCACGCCGTCCGCGTTTTCCACAGTGACGCTGTCCGGCTTAATCTCCAGACATTTTGTCTTCGGCATAGATTTCATGCCGGTTTTTTCCATCTCCCACACAAGCGCTTCGCGGTACATACCGAAGGACTCATTTGCCACGCGGTCGAGCATCTCCACGACGGTCACCTCATGGCCTGTTTTCTGCAGGTATAATCCGGCTTCACAGCCAACCAGGCCGCCGCCGATCATCACGACTTTCTTACCGCAGTCGATGGTCTGGTCGTAGATGGCCATGGCCTGATGCGCGTTTTCGATACCCTTTACAGGCGGGCAGGAGGGCGTGCTTCCGGTTGCCAGGATGACGGCGTCGGGTGCGGTATCCTTAATGTATTCCGGCGTCACGTCGGTGTTCAGTTTCACAGTGATATCCCGGCGCTCCACCTCGCGGATCAGCATGTTTTTGAAATTCCGCAGATCCGGTTTGTCGATATCGACGTCTGTGAAGTAAAGCAGGCCTCCCAGCTTTTCGGATTTTTCCGCGATGGTCACTTTGTGGCCGCGGTCTGCCGCTGTGATGGCAGTCTGCAGTCCGGCCACGCCGCCGCCGATGACCAGCACATTGGCGGATTTTTTCGGATCCGGCAGTGCGTCCGGGTCAAACGGCAGATGCGCCAGCGGGTTGATGGTGCAGTGACCCACATAGAGCGCGAGTTCTTCGCTGCTAAACGGCAGGTCGTCATAACCCTCCTCCGGCGAGCCGGGGAAGCACTTGTAGCAGCGCAGGCACCGGCGGATGCGGTCTTCCTCGCCGGCCATACATTTTTTTGTGAAATCCGGGTCGGCCAGCATCTGGCGTCCCAGGATGACAAAATCAATTTTTCCGCTGGCGATGGCTTCCTCGCACATTTCGGGAGAGTTGATGCCGCCCACGGCGCCGACCGGCAGGCTCGTGTAGGATTTTACGATGGAGGCAGGCTCGATGTTCAGCCCGTGCGGGTGGAACATGCTGCTCTCGGTGCCGGATTTTACGGATTCCTCATAGATGCCGCAGGTGACATGGACGGAAGTGATGTATTCCTCCACCGATTTTACAAATTCGCCGGTCTCCTCCGGGGTGATGCCGCCGGGCTGGTGATCGGTGCCGTCAATGCGCAGCTCGATCAAGAAGTCGTCGCCTACCGCCTCGCGGATGGTTTTTAAAATCTGTTTCGGGAATCTGCCGCGGTTTTCCAGGGAGCCGCCGTACTCATCGGTTCTGGTGTTCATAAGCGGGGAAAGGAACTGGGTGAAAATAAACCCGTGTCCGCCGTGGATTAAAACACCGTCAAAGCCGGCTTTTTTCATATAAACTGCTGCTGTGGCAAAATCGTTGGCGATGCGGTCCATATCATCTTTGGTCATCGGGCGGGCCTTGATGCCGGCGAGGTTCACGGTTTCCACGGGGCCGATGCATTCCTCCTCCGGGCGAAACGGCACTTTTTCCTTGCCGCAGTGGACCAGCTCAGCCAGGGCGATGGCGCCGTTTCTCTTGATGCGCTTTGCATACTCGGCTACAGCGTTGAAGGTCTCCATGTCCTCTTCCGGTTTGGCAAAGTCAAAGGGGCGGAATCCCGGGATACGCACGGCGTCGACAAAGTTGACGTCCGTCTCGCCAACAATGACGCAGGCGTTGCCGCCGCGGGCCGGTCCCTCCAGCTTCCGATAGGAAAACTCGCGGGCGTCTGGGTTCTGCACGATCAGGCCGAAGGCCATGGGCGCGCTGACGATGCGGTTGCGATAGACTTTGTTTCCCACTTTCATGGGGCTGAGTAAATGCTCAAATTTCATAGTGTCGTACCTCCTCGAATTGTTACATTAGATTGTAACACGGACGGGAAAAAATGAGAAATTCTGCATTTTTACATCAGGTATAAAAATTTTTTATAACAGTCTTGACGCCTGGTTTTTTTCTTTTTAAACTATAAGATACATGAGTGAAAATTTGTCGTAATGAATAATTGTTATTCTGGATAAAGGAGACGGTCTGATATGAACACTGCCCAACTGAATTATTTTCTCTCGGCGGCAAAACACTTAAGTTTTTCAGAGGCGGCCAAGGAGTTTTACATGACGCAGCCCGCCATCAGCCATCAGATTTCCGATCTGGAGAAGGAACTGGGGGTGAAGCTTTTCTCCCGCACCTCCAGAGGAGTAGTGCTGACAAAGGCCGGTGAGCTGTTTCTGGAGGATGCCAAGCGTCTCCTGGATATGGAATCTGTGAGCCGGGAACGGCTGCGCACTTTGGATGCTTCCGGGACGATGCGATTGTCTGTCGCCTATCTGGCCAGCCCCTGTAAATATTTTCTGCCAGAGGTGATCGCCCGGTTTCACCGTGAGTATCCGCAGGTGGAAATAACGCTGCATCGGCTGGATGCGCTTGGCGTATTGTCCGCGATCGAGACGGATCAGTTTGACATCTATTTTTCTCTGATGGAAGACCTGGCGCACAGGAAAAATTACAACACGCGAAAGATTCATGAGGACCATTATTGCCTGGTCTGCCGTACGGATCACCCGTGCCTTAAGAATTTTAAGATTGACTATGACAAGATTGCGACGGAGCCGTTTTTGATGTTTGATCCGAACAGGGCGGCTTATATGAGCCGGCAGATTAACCAGGTGTGCCGCGATCTGAATTTTACTCCGCGTGTGGTTCATACGTATGATTCCATGGAGGAAATCCTGTTTGCCGTGGAGTCCGGGCTGGGGATTACGATACTGCCGTATAAAATCAGAGACTATGTGAAAGCCTCGCTGGCATACAGTCCGCTGGATAGCAGCAGCACCGCCTGCGGCATCGGCGCTGCATGGAAAAAAGAAAATATGGGTCCGGCTGTCGACTGGTTTGTGTCGGTGCTGAACCGGTATCTGATCCAGATGTCGTCGGAGTGAGGGCTTAAAGTGTTTTTTGGGGCAGGATATGATGATGAAACACAGGACATTGGAAGAGCGAGTCACGGAGTATAACGGGAAGATGAATTTCAGTGATGAGATTTTCTGGAAATAACCGAGATATTGCAATGAAATCAGGTATTCATAGATGTTCTATCGGAAAGAGAGGAAAATGCGATGGATTTACCAAGAAGAAAAGATGTTCCCGTCGAGCTTACCTGGGACCTGTCCCACCTGTATGCGACGGAAGCGGAGATGCTGGCGGAGCATGAGGCGACGAAGAAAATGTGCGCGGAGCTTACAGAGAATTATAAAGGGAAGCTGACAACTCCTGAGAAGATTGACGCGTGCCTGGAGGCGTGGCAGGAGCTAATGGTTAAAATGGATCATGTAGCCAACTACTGCGCTCTGGCGGCTTCGGTGGATTACTATGACGTGAAGCTTCAGGAGCGTCAGTCGAAGATTCAGCGCGATCAGGCACAGATGGCGGGGGAATACAGCTTTATTGAGAGTGAGCTTTCTGCAGCGGAAGAATCTCTGCTGCAGAAAGCGATGGCTGTTGCGACGAAAAACCGCCACTACCTGGAGGAGATTCTGCGGCAGAAACCGTACCGTCTGGATCCGAAGACGGAGGAGGCGCTGACCCGGCTTTCGGCGACTCTGGAGGCGCCCTATGAGCTGTACCATGTGGTAAAACTGACGGATATGAAGTTTGATCCTTTTGCGGCGGATGGGGTCGAATATCCGCTCGGGTATTCGCTTTTTGAGGATGATTATGAGTATGACGCGCGGACGGCTGTGCGGCGCGGTGCGTTTCGCGCTTTTTCGGATAAGCTGAAGCAGTATGAGAATATCACGGCGGCCATTTACAACACGCAGGTACAGCGGGAAAAAACCATGGCGGATCTGCGCGGGTTTGACTCCGTGTTTGACAGCATGCTGTTCGGGCAGAAAGTTTCCCGGGAAATCTATGACCGGCAGATTGACCGGATCATGGAGCGCCTGGCTCCCCATATGCGGCGGTATGCGAAGCTGATTGGACGTGTGCACCACCTGGATAAAGTGACCTACGCGGATCTGAAGCTTCCGATTGACAGTGACTATAACCCGAAAATCACGATAGCGGAGGCGGAGGACTATCTGGCAAAGGGGCTTTCTCCGCTGGGCGAGGATTATGTGGAGATGGTGCATGAGGCGTTTCGCGACCGGTGGGTGGATTTTGCCAGGAACCAGGGGAAAGAGACAGGCGGCTTCTGCGCTTCGCCGTATCAGAAAAACTCCTATATTCTGCTGACCTGGAATGAGCGGATGTCGGATGTGCTGACGCTGGCACACGAGCTGGGGCATGCGGGGCATTTTCGTCTGGCGTCGGCAAACCAGTCCTGGTTTGACACGTTTGATCAGGACTTTATCGTAGAGGCGCCGTCCACGACAAATGAAATTATCATGGCGCACTATCTGTTAAAGACGAATTCGGACCGGCGGTTCCGCCGATGGGTGCTTTCCTGTATGATTTCCAATACCTATTATCACAATTTTGTGACCCATCTGCTGGAGGCGGCGTATCAGCGTGAGGTTTACAGGATTGTCGATGCGGGAGGCAGCGTGCAGGCGGAGACCTTAAACCGGATTATGAGGGAGACGCTGGAGCAGTTCTGGGGTGATGAGGTGGAGCTTACCGAGGGAGCAGAGCTTACCTGGATGCGCCAGCCGCACTACTATATGCAGCTGTATTCCTATGTCTATTCTGCGGGGCTCACCATTGGAACACAGATGTGCCGCCGGATTGAGACGGAGGGTGATGCTGCGCTGACGGACTGGAAGAAAGCGCTGGCCGCGGGCGGTACGCTCTCGCCGACGGAGTTCGCGGCGGCGGCCGGAGTGGATCTGACGTCGGAGAAACCGCTGATGGATACGATCGCATACATTGGGGAGATTATCGATGAAATTATAGAACTGACAGACGAGCTGGGATTATTATAATGCGCCAATATTTAGACAAAGAATTACTGGAATACAGCTGCTCCGACTACTATCCGTTCCACATGCCCGGGCATAAACGGCAGAGGCTGGGAGATTTCCGGCCGGAGGAGATTGACATCACGGAGATAGAGGGGTTTGACAATCTCCACCATGCGGAGGGAATTCTGAAGGAAGGGCAGGAGCGACTGGCCCTCCTTTTCGGAGCGGATGAGAGTTTTTACCTGGTAAACGGAAGTACGGCAGGGCTGCTTTCCGCTATCTGCGGCTGCATCCGAAAAGGCGACCGTATTCTGATCGGGAGAAACTGTCACAAGGCAGTATATCATGCGGTGTATCTCATGGAGGCGAAGGTGGAGTATCTCTATCCGGAGCCCACAAAGTTCGGGATTCAGGGCAGTATCGCACCGGAACAGGTAAAACAACAGCTGGAGAAGTTCCCGGATACGCGGGCGGTGGTCATCACTTCCCCGACTTATGACGGCATCGTCTCGGATATCCGGGCGATTGCGGATATCGTTCATGGATATGGCATACTGCTTATTGTGGATGAAGCGCACGGGGCGCACTTCGGATTTTCGGAAGGGTTTCCGCAGAAGGCGATCGCTCTGGGGGCAGATTTATGCGTGGAAAGTCTGCACAAGACGTTGCCGTCCTATACGCAGACAGCTGCGCTGCATATAATGAGGCGGAGAGGCGGAAAGAGAACGAAGGACTCTTTTGTGTCAGGGGAAAATGGCGGCACATCGCCTTCCGTTATCATGCCGGAGAAAGCATTGGCAACAGGAAAAAATGAGATTGCAGTGGAGCCCCCGAAAGAGCATCGGTTCGACTTGGCGCGGGTGAAACGATATCTTGGTATTTTCCAGTCTTCCTCTCCATCCTATGTCTTGATGGCGGGGATGGATCGCTGCGTGCGCATGGTGGAGGAGGATGTGAAACGATATGCCGGGGCGGATACCAGGGCGGAGAGTCGGTTTGGTCAGTTTGAAAAGCGGCTGCAGCGTTTTTACGGAGAGTGTGAAAAATTTCATTTTGTGGAAGTGTTCCCTTATGTTCCTGTGTGTAGGGACGCCTGCGAAAATGAGGAAGGACGGAACGAGGGGAAGAATGACGGCAGCGCGATGAATTGTATGAAGAAACCCGAGGAAACCGGGCAAGGTATTTTTGCTGATAATTTTGTGCATGCGGAGTCATGTGACTTCAAAGGAAACTATGTTGGGAACATGGCGGGAGTTTTCGCGAAAGACAACTCCAAGATCCTCATCTCTGCAGAGGCAGCAGGCTTTCACGGGCAGCAGCTGTACGATTTACTCCTGGAAAAATATCACCTCCAGATGGAGATGGCTTCCGGGCATTATGTGACGGCACTGACGAGTATTATGGATACGGAGGAGGGGTTCCGGCGGCTGTACGAAGCGCTGCGGAAGATTGACCGGGTGGCTTCTGAGCGTGTGGAAGCAGACTGTTCCGGAATTCCCGGCACGGGGAAACCGGAAGAAAGAAGAGGGCAGAAAACTGTCGCCAGATCACGGGAGGATCTGAGTATATCGGACACTCTGACGCCCATCCGCCCGTATCGCTCCCGTGAAAAAAGAATGGAGCTCGCGGAAGCGATGGATGCCGCCGGGGAAGCGGTTCCGCTTGCTGAATCCGAAGGGGAAATTTCCGGCGATTTTGTCTGGCTGTATCCGCCCGGAATTCCGATTCTGGTGCCCGGGGAGGTGATCACCGGGGACGTGCTTGAAATCCTTTCACTCTGCCATGCGCGCCATATGCAGGTGCAGGGGATGCAGGATCAGAGCGGAGAGAAGATACAGGTTGTTGGTAAAAATTGAAAAGTGTGAGTTGACACGCATGGATTTGTTTGAAAAGTGCAAAATAATACAGGAAGAATATATTGAAAAGTGTGAATGATTATGGCATAATTTGTTTGAAAAGTGTAGAGTGAACATAAAAAGGAGATCCTGTCCATGTTACAGAGAAAAATTTCTTCCGTAATTAAAGCACATTTACAGTCAGCTTCTGATAAGATACTGCTGGTGGACGGAGCCAGACAGGTTGGCAAGACTTATATCATTCGATATGTCGGAAGAGAGATTTTTGCTAACTTTATTGAGTTAAACATGATCGAGGATTCTCTCGGAGATCGGTTGTTTGCAAACACCAGAACAGTAGACGATTTTTATCTGCAGGTCAGTATGCTGGCCGGAGATCGGATGAAGGAGAAGAAAAATACGCTGATCTTTCTTGATGAAATTCAGGCATATCCCCATTTGCTCACATTGTTAAAGTTTTTGCAGCAGGATAATCGATTTACGTATATAGCCAGTGGTTCTCTTCTGGGGGTCACTTTATCAGAGACTACGTCGATTCCCATGGGAAGCATTCGGAAAATTCGAATGTATCCGTTGGATTTTGAAGAATTTTTATATGCAAACGGGATGAATGAATTTGCTGTTTCCGGGTTAAAAAAGAAGTTTGAGCAGCTGGAGTCCCTGGATGAATCTTTGCACAATAAAATGATGGATCTGTTCCGGAAATATCTGCTGGTGGGCGGACTCCCGGAAGCGGTTAATTCTTATTTGGAAGAAAAGAATATACAGTCTGTGCGCGAAATCCAACGGGAAATACACAGTTACTATGGGACGGATGCCTCAAAGTATGATAGTGAGCGCCGACTGAAAATCCGCAGAATTTATGACCTGATTCCCTCAAATATGGAAAATAAGAAGAAACGGGTTGTTGCTCAGAATATAGAAAATCAGAAGGGGAAGAGATTTGCGGACTATCAGGATGAGTTTGATTATCTGGTGGGAGCGGGAATTGCGTTACAGGTGAGGGCTGTCTCCACGCCGGTTTTTCCGCTTCTGGAATCCAGTGGAAAGAATTTGTTAAAGCTGTATCTCAATGATGTTGGTCTCCTTTCCTGTATTCTGTATGAGAATAATATCCGGGCAATTCTGGATGACGAAAAAAGCGTCAATCTGGGATCTGTATATGAAAGTGTTGTGGCGAGTGAGCTGGCAGCACATGGCTATCGCTTATTTTACTATGACAATCGCAGCAAGGGTGAGGTAGACTACCTGATTGATGATTATGACAGTCTCTCTGTGGTGCCGATTGAGGTAAAATCCGGGAAAGATTATACGGTCTACAGCGCGTTGAGTACTTTTGTGGAAAATGAGGATTATCATATAAAAAAGGCGGTTGTTCTTTCCAATGCGGGAAAAATAGAAGTGAAAGGGAAGATAATCTATCTTCCCATATATTTTATTATGTTTTTAACAGGGATGATGTGTTGACGCTGCTCCCGGAAAATTATGAAACATCATAGAAGGTTTTACCCCATATTTGCGAAACGTTCCACGGCTTTCGTAAAGTCAGCAATGGTCTTGTTTGCGTCTCCGTGCTCGATTCCATCGCGCACGCAATGTTTGATATGGCCCTCCAGCACGACTTTTCCGCATCCGTGCAAAGCGGATTTTGCCGCATTGATCTGTGCCAGCACATCTTCACAGGGGATGTCCTCATCGATCATCCGGTCAATCGCCTGTACCTGACCGATTATTTTCTTCAACCTGCGGTGCAGATTGTCGGAATCCATGCATTGTCTCATCTTATTGTCCTCCTTGTACCGATAGGGATATATGTATATTATCGTGGTTGGCCTTTAAAAAGTCAAGTTGGATTTCTATGTGGGATGTATCAAGTGACATGTAACGATTGAATTCACGCTTTGCAGATGTTAAAATACAAATAGTCGGGGATCTTTGCAGCTGGAATGGATGAGCGGCAGATTCAGGAAAGGTATGAGGAACATGGGAAAAATTTTCTGCCTGATGGGCAAGAGCGCTTCCGGCAAGGACTTTGTATATAAAAATCTGATCGCGCGGGAGGCCCTGCAATTACAGCATATCGTTTTGTACACGACCCGTCCTATCCGCAGCGGGGAGGTTGAGGGTCTGACTTACTTTTTCTGTTCGGATGAAGAGGCGAAAGAGATGGAGCGCGCCGGAAAAGTGATCGAGATGCGCGCGTATGATACGGTTTACGGGGTCTGGAAATATTTTACCGCGGACGACGGGCAGATTGACTTGTCGCGTCAGGATTATCTGATCATCGGGACGCCGGAATCCTGTGTGAAACTTCGGGAATATTTCGGTGCAGATGCCGTCTGCCCGATTTACATCTGGGTGGATGACGGGGAGCGCCTGGCGCGGGCTTTAAAGCGCGAGCGCAAACAGGTGCAGCCGAAGTACGCGGAGATGTGCCGGAGATTTCTGGCGGATGAGCAGGATTTTTCGGAGGAGAATCTGAGGAAAGCGGGAGTCGGTGTTCTTCCGGAGGATTTGAAAAGTGCGTGTCGAAACGCCTCGTCGGCAGGTTTACAGAGTGAGGACGGGAATGTTTGCCTCAGAGATCCGGAAAAATCACCCGGAAGCGGCTGCTTTGAAAACCGCGAGAAAGAGCAGATTCTCGCAGATGTTGCGGCGTATATTGAGCAGATTCGGACAGGCCAGATAATCCTGACGAACTAGAAAACGCGGATTCTTTCTTTTGCCTGTTATTTGCAGATCATAACTTTTTTCTGCATATAAAACATTAAAAATATATGCAGAAAAGGAAATACCATATGAGAAAGGAACAGCCGGATGGCAGGATTTCAGGATATCGTCGGCCATGAACAGATCATTGCACATTTGAAGAATGCCATCGCGCTGGACAAGGTCTCCCACGCCTATATTTTTGACGGACCGGACCATGCCGGGAAGCGGATGCTGGCGGAGGCGTTTGCCATGACGCTGCAGTGTGAGACCGTGCAGCGGGAGTACGCGGATGCAGATGAGGGCGAGACAGAGCAGATGACGCTGTTTGAGATGCCGGTTTCGCTTAATGCCGGCGTTTCGGAGGCGGCAAAAGCTCGCGCGGCCATGACGGAGCCGTGCATGGAATGCCATTCCTGCAAACAGGCCGTGGGAAAAAATCAGCCGGATATTATCTACGTGACGCATGAGAAGACCGGCATTTCTGTGGATGACATCCGGCAGCAGATCAACGGAGATATTGTCTTAAAACCATATAGCAGCAGGTATAAAATCTATATCGTGGATGAGGCGGAGAAAATGAATATCCAGGCGCAGAACGCGCTGCTGAAAACGGTGGAGGAGCCGCCGTCCTATGCGGTGATCCTGCTTCTGACGACCAACGCGGCCGCCTTTCTGCCGACGATCCGTTCCCGCTGCGTGACGCTGAGCCTGCGGGCGGTTCCGGATGAGCAGATCCGTGCGTTCCTGATGCAGCGCTGCCGGGTGCCGGACTACCAGGCGGACTTAAGCGTGGCGTTTGCCCAGGGGAATGTGGGACGGGCCGAGCTTCTGGCGTCGTCGGAACAGTTTAATGAACTGAAAGACAATACGGTGCAGCTGCTGCGCCGACTGGACGGCATACCTGTCTGCGATCTGGTGCAGGAACTGCAGTTTTTGACCGACAAGAAAGAAAACGCGTCGGACTTTCTGGATTTGATTTTGCTTTTCTTCCGGGATGTGTTATTATATAAGTCAACGCTCTCGGTGGAGGGGCTGATTTTTCAAAAACAGGCACATATCGTCAGGCAGCTGGGCAAGCAGATTACCTATGCGGGCGTGAACCGGGTGCTGCAGGCAATAGAGACGGCAGATCGGCGTATCCGGGCGAATGTGAATTTCCCGCTGACACTGGAGCTGCTGATGATGGATATAAAAGAGGAAATGTAAAGCGTTTTTGTGCCTGGTTCTGCATAATTACAATATGATTTGTGCCGCCGGATAAAAGGCGGAGGAATGGAGATATGTATGATAAAAATAGTCGGAGTCCGCTTTCGACAGGCGGGCAAAGTATATTATTTTGATCCGAAAGATCTTCCGATCGAGAGAGGAAGCCATGTGATCGTGGAGACAGCGCGGGGGATTGAGTACGGGACGGTGATTCTGCCGCCGAAAGATGTGGAGGATGAGGAAGTGGTAAAGCCGCTGAAAGCTGTGATCCGCATGGCGACGCCGGAGGATGACCGCCGGGAAGAGCGAAACCGGGTGAGGGAGAGAGAAGCCTACCTGATTTGTGAGGAAAAGATTGCGAAGCATGGATTGGCGATGAAGCTGGTCCAGGCGGAGTATACCTTTGACAATAATAAGCTGCTGTTCTATTTCACGGCGGATGGACGTATTGATTTCCGGGACCTGGTCAAGGATCTGGCGAGCGTCTTCCGTACAAGGATTGAACTGCGGCAGATCGGCGTCCGGGATGAGACGAAGATTCTCGGCGGCGTAGGCATCTGCGGACGGCCTTTGTGCTGCCATACTTTTCTGTCAGAATTTGCGCCGGTTTCCATCAAGATGGCGAAGGAGCAGAACCTGTCTCTGAATCCGACAAAGATTTCTGGTTCCTGCGGACGGCTGATGTGCTGCCTGAAGAATGAGCAGGATACCTATGAGTATCTGAACAGCCGTCTTCCGCGCTCCGGCGACCGGGTGACCACGGCGGACGGCCTGAAAGGGGAGGTCACAGGCGTCAATGTCCTGCGGCAGACGGTAAGAGTGGTCGTGAATACCGGGGAAGAGAAGGAGAGTCGGGAGTATCCGGTCAGCCAGCTGAAATTCCGGGGGCGCCGCCGGAAAGACCAGGATCGGGTCAGCAAAGAGGAAAAAAAGAAATTCTCCGCCCTGGAGGATAAGGGAGGAAAGTCAAAGTTAGATGATGACTGATCTGCTGCCGGGAGAACGCGTGGACGATCTCCAGCGAAATGGCTATAAGATAATTCAAAATCCGCAGAAGTTCTGCTTCGGTATGGATGCGGTATTGCTGTCCGGGTTTGCAAACGTCAGGAGCGGGGCAAACTGCCTTGATCTGGGGTGCGGCAACGGAATCATCCCGATTCTCCTGGAAGCAAAGACGGAAGGACGGCATTTTACCGGACTGGAGATTCAGCCGTACAGCGCCGATCTGGCGCGGCGGAGCGTCGCGCTCAACCACCTGGAGGAGAAAATCCGTATTGTGGAGGGAGATATCAGGGATGCCTCAAAAATATTTGGGGCATCCTCTTTTGACGTTGTCACTTCGAATCCGCCCTATCTGTCGGCCGGCCGCGGCATCATCAATCAGGATGAGGCGAAATACATCGCCCGCCATGAAATACTGTGCAGCCTGGAGGATGTGGTAAGGGAAGCTGCGAAGCTGCTGGTGCCGGGCGGGAAGTTCTTTCTGGTGCATCGCCCTTTCCGGCTGGCGGAGATTTTTACGGTGATGGCGCAGTACCGGATAGAACCCAAGCGGATGCGGCTCGTTCATCCATACGCTGACCGGGAACCGAATATGGTTCTGATCGAGGGGCTGCGCGGCGGGCGGACAGGGATGACGGTGGAGCGGCCGCTGGTGGTGTACAAAGCGCCGGGGGAATATACGGATGAGATCTATGAGGTGTATGGGTACTGACAGAGTAATCGTTATGAAAGGATAAAGTACTATGGCCGGAAAATTATATCTGTGTGCAACACCCATCGGCAATCTTGATGACATCACACTGCGCGTCCTTAAGACGCTGCAGCAGGTGGATCTGATCGCGGCGGAGGACACGCGGAATTCGATTAAGCTGTTGAATCACTTTGAAATCAAGACTCCGATGACCAGCTATCATGAATACAATAAGATTGAGAAAGCCTATACGCTGGTGGAGAAGTTGAAAGCCGGGCAGGATATTGCGCTCATCACCGATGCCGGCACGCCGGGGATTTCTGATCCGGGCGAGGATCTGGTGCGGATCTGCTATGAGGAGGGGATTGAGGTTACTTCCTTGCCTGGAGCCGCAGCGTGTATCACGGCGCTGACATTGTCCGGGCTTCCCACGCGGCGTTTTTCCTTCGAGGCATTTTTGCCGCGGGAGAAAAAGGAGCGCGCGGCGGTTCTGGAGGAGATGAAAAATGAAACGCGGACACTGATCGTATATGAAGCGCCGCACCATTTAATTTCTACGTTAAAAGACTTGCAATCTGCGCTGGGGGAGCGTAGAATAGCTGTTTGCCGGGAGCTGACGAAGAAGTTTGAGACGGTTTTCCGGACGACGTTTTCTGAGGCAATTTCCTATTATGAAGCGAACGGAGTGAAAGGTGAGTGTGTCATCGTGATCGAGGGACGCGATCGCCGGGAACTGCTCCGCGAGCAGCAGGAGAGCTGGGAGAGTCTGACGGTTGAGGAGCACATGGCATACTATATGGACAGCGGGATGGATCGGAAGTCTGCTATGAAGCAGGTGGCGAAGGATCGGGGCATCGGGAAGCGCGAGATTTACAGGGAGTTAAACATTGATTCCTGATCGGAGCTCACCTTAAAAAGTAGAAATTGAGGATATAGTGTAAAGAAGAGATTGAAACCCACATAAACGAGAAAATAAAAAGTGGGCTGCAAGCATGAAAAAGGTTCTGCAAATATAGAAAATTCATGGATGGCTATATCACACAGGGGAGATTGTGTTATGACAAGAGATATGACAGCGGGGAATCCGCTTCGTCTGATCTGGCAGTTTTCCGTTCCGCTGGTGTTCGGAAATCTGTTCCAGCAGATGTACAATATGATTGACACGATTATTGTCGGCCGTTATCTGGGGCTGATGGCTCTGACCGCGGTGGGAGCAACCTCATCGATCATGTTTCTGATCATCGGGTTCTGCTTCGGGACCTGTTCCGGTATGGGCGTGCCGGTGGCGCAGCAGTTCGGGGCAAAGAATTTCAGCAGCATGCGCAGGTATGTGATGAACGCGGCATATTTGAGTATACTGATCGCGGTTGCGATTACGGTTGCCATGGCTCTGCTGTGTGACAATATACTGCTGTGGATGAGTACGCCGGAAGAGCTTTTTGCGAAGTCATACCGTTATCTGCTGATCATTTTCCTGGGGCTGCCGTTTACGATACTGTATAATGTGACATCCGCCATTATCCGCGCGCTGGGAGATTCGAAAACGCCGTTTTATTTTCTGATTCTCTCCACGATCTTAAATATTGTGCTGGATCTGATGTTTATCATTCTTTTTCAGATGGGTGTTGCGGGGGCGGCGCTGGCGACCATTGCGGCGCAGGCGGTCTCCGGTGTGCTGTGTCTGATTTATATGATAAAAAAATATGAGATTCTGCGGTGCGAAAAGGAGGAGCGGCAGTTTAAGCCTGCCTACATTGGAAATCTGGTAAAAATCAGTGTGCCGATGGGGCTGCAGTTTTCTATTACCGCAATCGGCAGCATCATGCTTCAGAGCGCGGTGAATACCCTCGGGTCGGTCTTTGTCTCCGCTTACACGGCGGCGCTGAAAGTAAAGCAGCTGGCGATGTGCCCGTTTGACGCTTTTGCCACGGCAGCTTCCACGTTTGGCAGCCAGAATCTAGGTGCCGGTCAGTTTAAGCGGATTCGCCAGGGTGTGTCCTGCAGTGTGCTGATTGCACTTATTTATGCGGTCGGCATGGGAATTGTGCTGGTTCTGGCCGGGTCTAAGATTGCGCTGCTTTTTGTGGATGCAGAGGAGACGGTAGTGCTCGGATATGTCCAGCAGCAGCTGGCGTTTGCGGGGATGTTCTTCTGGCTTCTGGCTTTCTTAAACTGCATTCGTCTGGCAATTCAGGGGCTTGGCTACGGGGCGGTGGCTATGTTTGCCGGCTGCAGCGAACTGGTGGCCCGTGGATGCATGTCGCTTTTCGCCATTCCTGTACATGGATATGATGCGGTCTGCTATACAGATCCCCTGGCGTGGGCCGCGGCGACGGCGGTAGTCATACCGCTCTTCTGCATTATCCTGCGCCGGCTGGAGCGCATTTTCCGGGGTCAGACCCCGGAAAAAAATAATAAATAAATTATAAAAAAACGATTAAGAGAATGTTTCGTGTTATGGTACGTGATAGTCTGTATGCTGCCTGTCAACAGCTATTGCTCCGCTGAAACCGTATTCAGGTAATCAGGCAGATAATTTTCCAGGATAGAGAACGGCGCGGGCCCCATGGTGAGAACCGCCCGGTGAAAAGAGAGGTCGGAGTACCCTGTGCTGCCGATCTCTTTTGCGTATTCCTTTAAGTCTGTAAATTCGAGATAGCCGATGTAATACTTCAGGTAATGCGCCGGCTCCGACACAATCAACTCAAAGATTTCGCGGATGGTGTCTTCGTCCGAGAACCCGTATTCCGAGAAAAAATCCAGTGTGTCCGTAAAAGTCCATCCGTTGGCGTGAATGCCGAGATCCGCTATGGCGTAAAGGCTTAAGATGGCAGACTGCTCCAGCGCCAGCACTTCGGCTGTCTCATCGGAGAGCCCCGCATACCGGTAAGAGAGCAGCTCCACATAGGTCGCCCACCCTTCGAAATAACCTGAGGGACCGAGCAGGGTGCGGATGGGCGAGGGATTGGTGCTGCAAAAATAAGCGTTCTGGTAGAGATGGCCCGGGTACCCCTCGTGGGCCAGCGTGGTAAACAGGCGGATTCCCTCATAACCGTTGCCGCTGTTGATGTAGATGGAATTTTGTGTGTAATCATCCAGCGGCGAGGTCAAATAAAAAGCGGGAGAGAGGTATTCCTCCATGGCAGCATCCACATATTTTACCGTATAATCGCAGCCCTCCACGGAGGGAAAATCCGCGAGGATCGCATTCTCCAGGAGATCCAGCATTTCTTCCGGCGTTTCGCAGGGGGCCTCGGCGGACAGTGCCTCGACATCCAGGGAGGGATTATTAGCCAGGAGAGAGGAGATTTCCAGAAGATCTGCGGCGCGGCGGGATTCCACGCGTCCCTGCAGTGTTTCGATATCGTCGGAACTACCGGTCGCCTGCCTGACTAGGAATGCGTAATATTCGCGCCCTTTGGGGAGAGCGCAGAGACCGTAGATTTTATTTTTGCTGAATCCGGCTGCAAAGGTTATGCTGTTATCTTCGGTATCAGTCCTGATTGTTGAAGTCCCGGCGATGTTGACGGGTTCCGCAGTTGCCACGGTAGTGTCGCTCAGTTTCCGCAGCGTGTCCGCAATTTCCTGAAAAGCAGGCAGCACCTGTTGTGTCACAATCGCCTGGTTTTGCTGACAAAAGGCGGCCTGTTCATTGGCAGTCAGACCGGACAATCCGGCAATTTTATCCTCGAAAGTATAGATCAGATAGTTGTTTTCGGCGGAAGCCGCAAAGTCTTCGCACTGGGCAATCACGGTTTCGGCAGTAAAGTTCGCCATAAACAGCCCGCAGTCATATTTTTCCTTTTCATAGTCGCAGATACTCTCAAAGTATGTTGGGATGCCGGATAGAATGGCGAGGTAATCGTTGACGTCCTGTTTGTCCTCAAAGGTGTATTCCGCCAGGAGAATGGGAAGCTCCGCCTGCACGCCGGTGGAAAGACGAAGAGGTTCCTCGTAATAGGGAAAGGAAGCCGCGGCGATGGTGGTTTCCAGTGAATCCAGCAGGATGTCGCGAGTGAGTCTGTTTTCAATTGAGAGAGAGTCTGCGTCAAAATCTATTAAGGCAACGCGTATGCTCTCCGCCAGAGCGGCGGAGACTTCAATGTTCTGAGCGGAATAGGTACCGAGGTCTGTATTATATGTAGTGATGCCAAAATTTTCGGGATATTTCAACGTGTAGTGGAGGCTTAGCGCGCTTGTGGAGATTTCCTCGCAGAACAGGGCGTCGAGATAAGTGGTGAACTGTTCGTCTGTGATACTTTCAACGACAGCAGAAGAATCGGATGCAGAAGAAGCAGCACCGGAAGAGTCGGAGTCAGTCGGAGCAGAGTCGGAAGAACCGGATTCCGATGAAGCAGCACCGGAACCAGACTCCGAGCCGGAATTAAAATCGGAACCGAAATTGAACCATTTGCCGGCTGCTGATCCGGAACCTGTGTTGCCGCAGGCGGCGGCCGCGAGCAGGCAGACGAAGAGAACGGGAATCAGGGTGGCGATCAAGTGGCGGTGTGCGCGGCGGGTATGTTTCAAGGTAAATGTCCTTTTTGATGTTATGAAATTTTATGCGCCGTAAGAAAGATTTATGAATAGAGTAATGTTTTGTCAGTTGAATGTTTTATAAAGTACTTGCATGATGTCTGATGATGGTTTATACTTCGTATATACATTTGTGCGGCGGGTGCTTACAGAAACAGTTGCAGCTATTCAGGAGAGTACTTCACGTTTGCTGCGAAGTACGTATGATGATAGAAAGTTTATATAGCAGGAGGACAGCATGGTAACACAGGTAAAAGCATGGGGAAATGGCCAGGGAATTCGTTTTTCGAAAGAATTGCTGGATACACTTGGAATTCGTTTAAATGAATATTTGAATGTAAAAGTGGTGGACGGTGATATTGTCCTTTCCAAAACATTTAAGCACAGGACATTGGAGGAGCGTGCGGCAGAGTATGGAGGCGAACTGAATCTCACAGAGGAGCTTTCATGGGGAGAGCCGGTGGGAAGAGAGGTGTGGTAAAAATTGTTTGAAATTTCCCAGGGGGATATTTTGTCTGTCGAAAAAATTCCTTTCCCGGTATTGGTTGTCAGTAAAAACTTTTTTAATCGAGCAGAGATGGCAATCGTCTGCCCGATTCGTCTTCAATCGCAATCCGGGCCGCTGCATATTTATGTGGAGACTGATGAAATCAAGGGTTTTGCAGAGTGCGAGCAGCTAAGACTGCTGGATTTACGGTTACGTGGTTATCGGAAAACCGGAGAGTTAAGTATAGCTGCGATTATGGATATTACAGACGCAATACAGGGGATATTTGATTACTATCCATACAGTAACTGATTTGCATGAAATTTACAGATAGCTGAGTTTATGCAAACAGGGAAAACAGTTGGCAGGGCGAAAGTCTTGACGGAAAACCTGTGATGGAAGTTCTGATTACAGTAATCGGGGAGTACAGCAGATGAATAAACGCGAAAATGAGTGTACCTTATGCCCCCGTATGTGCCGGGTGAACCGTTCGGCCGGAGAACGGGGATTTTGCGGGATGGATGACAAAATATATGCCGCCAGGGCAGCGCTGCATATGTGGGAGGAACCCTGTATCTCCGGGACGAGGGGTTCCGGCGCCATCTTTTTTTCCGGCTGTACGCTTCACTGTGTGTTCTGCCAGAATTATGAGATCGCTAACGGGACCTGCGGAAAAGAAATATCCGCAGAGCGGCTGGCGGAGATTATGCTGGAGCTTCAGGAAAAGGGCGCGGCGAATATCAATCTGGTGACGGCCTGCCATTTTGCGCCGCAGGTGGCTGCGGCGATAAAAAAGGCAAAGGATCGCGGGCTGGCTGTTCCGGTTGTTTACAACAGCAGCGGATATGAGCGGGTGGAGACGCTGCGGATGCTGCCTCCCTGGGTCGATGTCTGGCTGCCGGATTTTAAGTACATGGATCCGCAGCTTGCCCGATGCTATTCCCACGCGGAGGATTACCCTCAGGCGGCAAAGGCGGCGCTGGCGGAAATGGCGGCGCAGGCGGGATCCTGTGTGTTTGATGGGGATGGATATATCCAAAAAGGTGTGATTGTCCGCCATCTGATTCTTCCCGGCCATACGAAGGATTCCATGGCTGTGCTGGCGTATCTGCATGAGACCTATGGGGAAAGGATCGGCGTCAGCCTGATGAACCAATATACACCGCTCGGTCAGGTGGCGGACATACCGCCGCTCAATCGAAAAGTGACCCGCCGGGAGTACGAACGGGTCTTAAATTTCGCGCTGGATATCGGGATCAGTAACGGATATGTGCAGGAAGGGGATACGGCGAGCGAGAGCTTTATCCCGCTGTTTGATTATGAGGGCCTTGAGTGAACCTCTTTCTGTTATGATTTACGGTTCTTTGTCTTACAAGTGCCAAAAGAAGTTGTTGCGCGTCTCGCAGATGGGAAATTTTTCTATGCTGCCAATCGCGCAAACTATGCACTGGGCAGATCTGTCGTAATGCGGCACTTTTTTATTTCCCATATTCATAGAAGAACCCGCGGAGGTTTTCCAACGCCTGAATCAGCGTCTGTGTCTGTTCCTCATCGAGACCGTGAAGCGTGGCTTCGACCATTTCGTCCTGGAACTTCTGGTGATGGCGATAGGCCTGCTTCCCCTTGTCTGACAGGGAGACCAGGACGACGCGGCGGTCTTTTTCACTGCGGACGCGCTTTACGTAGGATTTTTTCACCAGGTTGTTGATGGCGATGGTCAGTGTGCCGACCGTGACAGAGAGGTCTCCGGCGACGGCAGACATGCTGCGCGGCTCCGATATGCCGATGGCTTCGATGATGTGCATGTCGTTGTTGGAAATATCGCGAAACCGATCGGTGATGACTGTTTTTTCTTCCATATGTAAAATTTCATTAAATAGCTGAATCAGGGTATCGCGGTACATTCGTATGTCTGACCTCCGGAAAATGCTTTGATAATAAAATATTTTTATATTCAAACTGATTATAACTTAAGTTTGTCAGATGTGCAATATGGTTTTCAAAACTACATTCAGCAGTTTTGGTGACTATTTGTATTGACTTATACTTCTCTGTTGTGTACAATAAGAAAGTCTTTTGATTGTCAAAATAAATTACAAAAATTGTATGACTCGACCGATAGTCGGTGTGTGTTTTCTTGACATTAGTGACAGCGGAGAATATTATGATGTCTTGCGCAGTGATTTTCGGTTGTGATTACAGGAGGATAGCAGATGTTAATGAAACCAGTGAAATTAAGAGGAAAAAAACTTTCGCTGCCGATTATTCAGGGCGGTATGGGTATCGGCATCAGCCGCTGTCGTCTGGCCGGTTCGGTGGCGAAGGAGGGAGGCATGGGGGTGATTTCCACTGCCCAGGTCGGTTATGACGACCCGGATTTTAAGAAGGATCCGGAGGCGGCAAACCTGCGCGCCCTGCCCAGACAGATAAAAAGGGCAAAGAAGATTTCCGGCGGAAACGGTCTGGTAGGGGTCAACGTCATGGTGGTGACGCGGCTTTACGCTGACTACATACGAACCGTATGCGAGGCCGGTGTGGATGCCATCATCTCCGGCGCCGGGTTGCCCACGAATCTGCCGGAGTATGTAGAGGGGTACGATGTGGCGATCGCGCCGATCGTATCCAGTGAGAAATCCGCAAAGGTGATTTTGAAATTTTGGGACAAAAAGTACCACCGCACGGCGGATTTCCTTGTTATCGAGGGACCGCGGGCCGGCGGACATCTCGGTTTTTCCAGGGAGCAGCTGGATGATATCGGGAATCTGGATTACGATGAGGAAATCCGGAAGATTATTGCCGTGAAGAAAGAGTACGAGGAGAAATACGGCATGACTATGCCGGTCTTTGTGGCAGGGGGCATGTTTACTCATCAGGATGTCGCACACGCGATGGAGCTCGGCGCGGACGGGATCCAGGCAGCCAGCCGTTTTGTGGCCACGAAAGAGTGCGATGCCTGCGATGCATTCAAACAGGCTTATATCAACGCGAAGCCGGAGGACGCAGTCATCATTAAAAGTCCGGTGGGAATGCCGGGGCGTGCGTTGAAAAACGCTTTTATTGATGAGATGAATGCGAACCCGGGAAAGGTTACCTATTGTTTTAACTGCATGAAAGGATGCAATCCCGCGAAAGCGCCGTATTGTATCTCGCTGGCTTTGATCAATGCGGTAGTCGGCAATCTGGACCGCGGCGTGATCTTCTGCGGATCGCGGGTTGGGGAGATCAATAAGATGACGACGGTGCCGGAGCTGATGCGTGAACTTACGGTGTAGGAGCAATTTTCCGGATATATTAATTTACAGCATCGGTTTGTATATGAGGTGTTTGAGAACGCGGAGGGATTAACAGATGCAGACGGCAGCGAGTATCTGGGAATTGTGCGTGTGTTGAGAATGTGGACGCATTACGAGTAGAATATTATAATAGCAAAAGACTCTGCGAGACAGAGTTTGAAAAGATGGCATCGAGAAAGATAAAGCGGATGCGATAATCAGGGAACCAGCAGTACGCTGGCGATCATCCCGGCGAGGGTGGCAACGAGGGCTCCGGCCAGCGTCCACCTCGTTTTTTTATTTTTACGGCCATAAAATAGATGCTCATCGTGTAAAAAATAGTCTCACTGCTGCTCATCATGACGGATGCGACGAGACCGAGCCGGGAATCGGTTCCGTACTGCTGGTAGATGTCGATGAGAAGACTCAGAGCAGCGGAGGAGGAGAACATACGCACTACGGCCAGCGGGACAAGCTGCGAGGGGAAACCGATCCGCTCTGTTACCATGCCGAGGAGCGATGCGATCCAGTCCAGAAATCCGGATGCGCGGAGAATGCCGACGGCCACCATAAGCCCGGCCAGGGTCGGCAGAATTTCTGCGGCTGTTTTCAGGCCGTCCTTTGCACCGCTTACAAAATCGGCGTATACTTTTTGCCCGGCTAATAATCCCGCGGCTACGATCACCGCAATCAGGATCGGGATGATCAGGTCGGAAAGAGTCCATAAGATTTGCTGCATATAAATCTCCCTGACAGTTCAGCTGTTTATTTGCTTATATTTTATACGGGCAAACGCAGCGTGCTATGTTATCTGCTGCTTTTAAAAAAACCCAGGCAGCAATTTCATGTTATATTCCGCGCTTCCTGTCCAGATAAGACATGATTTTGATAAAAACGATACCTGCGGCGGTGGACGCCGCCGTTGCCAGGATTGCGGCGCCGATGATTCCGGAGGGATTCGGGGAGCCGTACCGGCTCCGGTAGGCAATAATCGTCACCGGGATAAGCTGAACAGAGGAAATGTTCAGGACGAGGAAGGTGCACATCTCTGTGGAGGCGGATTTTTCTTCCGCTGTCGGAATTTGTGTTTTTTGTTTTTGTCTTAGGGGAAAGTTTTTCGGATGTTTGTATGGTTTGCGCGAAGGAATTCATTACGAAGCAGTTTTGAGAAACATGATTCATGGTGAGCTCATCCTCCAGTCCTGCCAGGTCTTTCATCGCCTGTATTCCTGCCGGCGTCGCCGCCCATCCAAGCCCGAAAAAGTTTGCGATGCAGTTGGCGGCGATGGAATGCATGGCGGGGTGATCTTTGGGGATGCGGGGAAATAGAAAATGCAGAAGCGGATAGATTTTATCTGCGGCCTTTTTCATGATTCCCGCGTGTTCGGCAATCCGCATCAGCCCGACCCAGAGAGCCAGCACGCCCGCCATGGTGATGCACAGGGACACCGCTTCCTGCGCAGAGTCCAGGGCGGCTTCGGTCACGGCGGGGAGGTTTCCGGTAAAAGCGGCGTAGAGGATACCTGTTAGTATCATAAAAGCCCAGAGGTAATTCAACATAGAGATACTCCGAGGGGAAGATTATTAGATGATATGTAACTTGCCCGGAAGATAGAACTGCCCCGTATTCCTCTGCTCGTTTTGTTAAGTGTACGTTAATGCGTGTGTAATTCCGGTAATTCCGTGTAAATTTTTCGAGAAATTTTGTATCCCCTGTCTGATTTTTCTGTAAACCGGATTGAAGCGGAAAATCTGGTCTGTTAAGATGGCGTCGGTCTGGAAAAACCGACTGAATCATGCATGAGAAATGAAAAAGAGAAATCGGAGGATAAGAAGAAATGAGAAAATCAAAGAAATGGCTGGCGTTGATTGCCGTCTTAATGGGAGGCGTGATGATGGTATCGGCTTATGGAAGTTCCGCGTCAGGCACAGATTCCGCTGACAGTACAGATACCGCGGACAGCGCGGACGCCGAAACGGCTTCCTCGGAGGATGGTTCTGATCTGAACAGCAAGACGCTGGACGAGATCATAGAAGCTGCGCAGGAAGAGGGCGAGGTTGTCTCCGTAGGAATGCCGGATGACTGGGCGGACTGGGGTTCCCTGTGGACCTACTTGTCTGATATTTACGGCATCTCACATAATGATACGGATATGAGCTCTTCGGAGGAGTTGCAGATGTTTGCTACAGAAGGAGAAAACGCCACAAAAGATATCGGTGATGTCGGCTACGGTTTCGCTACGCAGGCTGTGGAGGAAGATCTGGTTCAGGGATATAAGACTTCTTATTGGGACAGCGTACCGGACTGGGCAAAAGGCGATGACGGGACCTGGATGGTTGCCTATACCGGTGTGACGACATTTCTGGTAAACGAAGATCTGGTGGATGAAGTGCCGACTTCCTGGCAGGATATTCGCGACGGCGATTATAAAGTGGCTCTCGGACCTCTGTCCGGAGGAAACGCACAGGCAGCGTTTATAGCATCCGCCTATGCGTTCGGCGGCAGTATGGATGATCTTGATCCGGCGATTGAGTTCTGGACGGAGCTTGCCGAGGAGGGCAGAATTACCACTCTTGATATTACGCAGGCAAATTTTGAATCCGGTGAGATTGCGGTCGGCGTTGTATGGAGCTTTACCGGCATTCCTTACAGCCAGAATATTACCCAGTACAATATGACGGCAGTTGTTCCTTCTGACGGATGCCTCCAGAACGGTTATGCGTCTGTAATCAATAAGTATGCGCCGAACGCCAACGCGGCGGCTCTTGCCAGGGAAGTGATGTTCAGCGATGTCGGACAGACATATCTGGCGCTGGCCGGTGCAATCCCGACAAGAGAGGATTTTGAGATAGCGGATGAATATGCGGATCAGGTCATCGATACGGCGGATATCGCGGATGCCGTCCTGATTACGGACGCCGATGCGTATTCCGCAGCTTGTGAGGAAGCACAGTCCCGGTGGTCGGAAGAGATCGCGCCTCTGCTGGTTCAGTAAGGGAGAATCCCATGAAGAAAAGTAAGTATATCTATCTGATCGCCCTGCTGCCGTTTGTGGTCCTGGCGCTGCTTTACGAGCTCCTGCCGCTGGCGACGGTTATCATCCGGAGTTTTCAGCCGGATGAGGGCGTCGGATTTACAATGGAAAACTATGTTACGATCTTTTCAAAACTACTCTATCAGAAAGCAATCCTGAACAGTCTGAAGATATCGCTTGTTTCCGCATTGGCCGGAATTGTCATTGCATTTTTTGGAGCAAGGGCGGTGCACAGGCATCAGGGAAAGCTGAATCATGTGTTTATGACAGTTTTGAATATGGTTTCTAATTTTGCCGGCATTCCGCTGGCGTTTGCATATATGATACTGCTGGGTAATGCGGGCATTGTTGTAAATATCGGGAAGGAGCTTGGAATCAGCTTTCTGTCCAATTATAACCTGTATACGATGAACGGAATGAGTATGATCTATGTGTATTTTCAGATTCCACTGTCCACTCTTTTGCTGATTCCCGCGTTTGACGGAATCCAGAAGCAATGGAAAGAAGCGTGTATGCTCCTCGGGGGTTCTCCGGGTACTTTCTGGCGCAGCATCGGAATCCCGGTGCTGATGCCGACGATTTTATCCACGTTCAGCGTTCTTTTTGCCAATGCCCTTGCGGCCTATGCGACGATCTATGCGCTGATGATGGACAATATCGCCCTGCTTCCCGTGCAGATCGCCGGCAGCTTTACGGGCGAAGTAAAAATGCGCGCCGGGCTCGGCGGTGCACTGTCTGTTGTCATGATGGCGCTGATGGTCATTATGATTCTGATCACAAACACATTGAGTAAAAGATTCCAGAAGGGGGTGCGCAGATAATGAAGAAAAAATCAGTCAGTTCCATGATTCTGATGATTGTCATCATGATCTATCTGCTGATTCCCCTGGCAGTATCCTTTGTTTACTCTGTCTTTCGAAAATGGACCAATATTCTGCCGGAAGAATTTCACCTTGGGAATTATCTGTCCCTGTTTACGGATGCAGATTTTATAGCGTCCGTTGGGCGTTCGGTGATTATGTGCGTCATTCCCATTGTCCTGACCATTGTCATTGTGCTTCTGGCGTTGTTTGTAACGGTAATTTATTTTCCGAAGCTGGAAAAATATGTTCAGATCATCTGTATGATCCCTTATACGATCCAGGGCATTATTTTATCGGTCAGTATTCTGTCCCTGTATGTGGGCAGTAGTACATTCCTGAGTAAGCGCATGGTGATGCTGATGGGCGCGTACTGTATCGTCATTTTGCCGTTTATTTATCAGGGGATCCGTAACGGTATGCGGGCGGTGAATATGCCGACGCTGATCGAAGCGGCGGAGATGCTGGGCGCGTCAAAAATTTATGCGTTTTTCAAGGTCATTGTGCCGAATATTCTCTCCGCAATTATTGTGTCGTCTCTGCTGGCGGTTGGAATCATCTTCGGAGATTATGTGCTGATCCGAAATCTGCTGGGTACGTCTTCTCCGAATATGCAGATTTACCTGTATCAGACGATGAAGAGTGACAGTACGAAAGCAAGCGCCGTTTTCGTTGTAATTATGATGGTGACCTTTGTGATTACAGCCATTGTGTTGTATATGAAGAGCCGCGAGGCGAAAAGTAAGGTGTCTAAAAAGTAAAGGAGTATTGACTCATGGCATATATACAGTTTGATCATATTGTCAAAAGCTTTGGCGATCATGTTGTGTTAAAGGATATTAATCTGGAAGTGGAAAAAGGACAGCTGGTTACACTTCTTGGCGGTTCGGGGTGCGGAAAAAGTACATTGCTGCGCTGTCTGGCCGGTTTGGAGACGGTGACATCGGGGCATGTTTTGCTGGACGGGAAAGACATTACGAATGTAAACCCGAGAGACCGCGACATAGGAATGGTCTTTCAGCAATACAGCCTTTTCCCGAATATGGATGTGGCGCAGAATGTCGCGTTTGGTTTAAAAATGAAAAAAATCCCGAAAAATGAGATTGAGGAAAAGGTAAAAGAGATGGTGGATATCGTCGGGCTTTCGGATCATCTTCACCATTACCCATCGGAGATGTCCGGAGGCCAGCAGCAGAGAGCGGCGCTGGCCAGAGCGATGGTCAGTAATCCGAAAGTGCTGCTTCTCGACGAGCCGTTGTCGGCGATTGACGCGCTGCTTCGGCATTCCCTGCAGGTCGAAATACGAAGGATTCAGCGGGAACTGGATATGACTGCGATTTTTGTTACGCATGACCAGGATGAGGCGATGGTCATGTCGGATGTCATTCATCTGATGTACGAGGGGCAGATTGAACAGTCCGCTGCGCCGACACAGATGTATACAGAACCGAAGACACGGTTTGCCGCATCTTTCATCGGGCATTATAATGTGATGCCGACAGATCAGTTTAGCAGGATAACCGGGCTTTCCGGCGATGGTACGGATGTCGCATTCCGACCGGAGGTTGTTGAGATTGACACCAGGCCGGTGGAGCGCGAAGGGTACGTGATATTTAAGGGGCGGATAGAAGACAGTCTTCCGCACGGCAATGTGCTTCGTTATAATGTAATCTGCGGGGAAACGCCGGTTGATGTGGATGTCTTATTCAAGAAAGCGACGGTGATTCCAAGGCAGTCGGATGTTTATCTGAGTATCCGCGGCGAGGATTGTATTTTTCTTTGATGTTTTTATGGAGCAATCTGAAGTATCATACCCTTTTGTCGCCTTAATCATAATATAAGAAGTAATTAGTGTAAAGGAGGATACGCCGATGACGAAAAATATAGCGCATCGGGGATTTAGCGGCAGGTTTCCGGAAAATACCATGTTGGCGTTTCGGAAAGCTATGGAAGAGGGCGCGGATGGTATAGAACTAGATGTTCATCTGACGCGGGACGGTGTCCCGGTTATCATTCACGATGAGCGTCTGGAGCGGACGACAAACGGCAGGGGATTTGTGAAGGACTGGACGTTTGCCGAGTTGCGTGCCTTGGATGCCGGAAGCGGGAGCGGGCCGGATAACGGGAAACGCGTGAGTGCCGAGGCTGACAGAGCGGGAAAAGGACAGTCTGCCGGCGACAGCGGTTTGCGGATTCCTGCTCTGGAAGAGTACCTCTATCTGGTGAGAGGTACAGGTATCGTGACAAATATCGAGTTAAAGACGGATGATATTCCCTATTCCGGGATTGAGCATAAAGTGATTGCACTGCTGAAGGTGTTTGATATCGTTGACCGTGTGATTATTTTTTCCTTTAACTATGAAACTGTCCTTCGTATGAAGTCTGCTTTGCCGGAAGTGCGGTGCGGATTTCTGATGGAAAAGTGGCAGCCTGAGATGATTTCGGATCTTTCTGCAGCAGGTATCGGGTATCTTCATCCCTGGTACGGATGCATAACGCCGGAGCGCATGGCGGAGGCGAAAGACTGCGGTATCGGGGTGAATACCTGGACGGTTAACGAGGAGGAAGATATCCGGGAGATGTTCCGGATGGGAGTGGATGCGGTGATTACCAATTATCCTGACCGGGTCAACCGGGTAAAGAATGAATTATATAAACAATGAGGGAGCAGTGTTTGCAGAAATCAGGCCCTGTAAAGTTTGATGAGCATAATCATTAGTAAACAGGGCAAATTGAAAATAAAGACGGCAAATAAAATGTATCCTTGAACAACCGGAATATACTGTGGTATGATAATCTGCAAACACAGTAGCCCGCAATTTCTGAACATAACGGGAAGTGCGGGCTATTGTTGACATTACATTTACAGTCATCAATTATTATTTCATAAGGGGGTACCAGAATGAATATTTTAGCAAGAAAAATCGTTTTATTTGCCGGCGGTGTCCTGTTTGGAACGGCAGGCATCAAAATTCTGAGCAGCAAAGATGCAAAGAAAGCATATGCGCACACGACGGCGGCGGCTCTGCGCGCGAAGGATTGCGTGATGACGACGGCCACCACGATCCGGGAGAATGCCGGAGATATCCTGGCTGATGCGAAGGAGATCAATGCAAAGCGCGCGGCGGAGGATGAGGTAGTGGAGGATACCTCCGCGGAAGAAGCAGAGGCGTAAGATGAAGTGTAAAATACTGCATGAATCCGCGGGTCGGCTGCGGGTTCGCATGGAACGTTCGCATATGACGCTGCATCAGGCGGACATTCTGGAGTATTATCTGCGCGCGCAGGAGCATGTGACGGACGTAAAGGTTTATGACCGCACCGGCGACGCCGTGATTTTTTATGCATCGGATGTCGTGACCGGTTCCGGGCGGGGAGCAGCGCGGGCGGGCATTCTTGCCGCGCTCGCAGGTTTTTCTTATGAGAAAAATGAGGCGCTGGTTCCGGATCATACCGGCCGGGCGCTCAGCCGGGCGTATGAAGATAAGCTGGTCATGACGGTTGTGCGCCGGGCTGTGACGAGGTTCTTTCTTCCCGCTCCGATACGGATTGCCATTACGGTGGTGAAGTCTGCCCGGCATATATATCAGGGAATCCGGTCACTCCTGCGCGGGAAGATTGAGGTGGCGGTGCTGGATGCGACAGCCATCACGGTCTCCATGCTGCGAGGTGATTTTGATACGGCCGGCTCCGTGATGTTTCTTTTGAAAATAGGAGAGATCCTGGAAGAGTGGACGCATAAAAAGTCCGTGGATGATCTGGCGCGCACGATGTCTCTCCATGTGGAAAAGGTGTGGCAGCGGGCGGATGATCAGGAGGTTCTCGTCCCCATCCATACGATCCGGGAGGGCGATGAGATCGTAATCCGCATGGGCAGCCTGATCCCGTTGGACGGGAAAGTGATTTCCGGCGAGGCCATGGTGAACCAGGCGACGATCACGGGCGAGTCGCTTCCGGCCCGCAAAGTGCAGGGCAGCTATGTCTATGCAGGAACGGTTGTAGAAGAGGGTGAGTGCGTCGTCTGTGTGGATCAGGTCATGGGGAGCGGCCGTTATGACAAGATCGTCCGCATGATCGAGGATTCCGAAAAGCTGAAGTCCGCGACGGAGGACAAGGCATCCCATCTGGCGGATCGGCTGGTACCTTACAGCCTTGGCGGCACATTGCTGACCTGGCTCCTGACACGGAACGCGACAAAGGCGTTATCTATTCTGATGGTGGATTTTTCCTGTGCGCTGAAGCTTTCCATGCCGCTGGCTGTGCTGTCGGCGATGCGGGAGGGCAACGCGTATCATATTTCCGTAAAGGGAGGAAAATTCCTCGAGGCGGTTTCCGAGGCGGATACCATTGTCTTTGACAAAACCGGGACATTGACACACGCTTCCCCTACGGTGGCGCAGATCGTGACCTTTGACGGCAGAAAAGAGAAAGACGTGCTGCGGATGGCAGCCTGCCTGGAGGAACACTATCCTCACTCCATCGCAAACGCTGTGGTCAATGAGGCGAAGCGGCGGGGGCTGCTTCATGAGGAGCGGCACTCCGAGGTGGAATATGTGGTCGCCCACGGCATTTCCAGTATCGTTGACGGACAGAAGGTGGTGCTGGGCAGCTATCACTTTGTCTTTGAGGATGAACGATGCCGTCTGGCAGAGGGAGATCAGGAAAAATTTGACGCTCTGCCCGATGAGTATTCCTGCCTGTTCCTGGCGGAATCCGGCATTCTGACTGCGGTGCTCTGCATTGAGGATCCGCTTCGCGAGGAAGCGGCGGAAGCGCTGCGGATGTTGAAGCAGATGGGAATTACGAAGACTGTGATGATGACCGGGGACAATGAGCGCACAGCACGCGCCGTGGCTGCTGCCGTGGGTGTGGATGAGTACCATGCGGAGGTTCTGCCCGAAGATAAGGCGGGATTTATCCGAGGGGAACATGAGGCGGGTCACCGGGTCATCATGGTCGGCGACGGGGTCAATGATTCGCCGGCGCTCTCCGAAGCGGATGTGGGAATCGCCATCGCGGACGGTGCGGCTATTGCCAGAGAGATTGCGGATGTGACGATCTCGGCGGACGACCTTTTCGCGCTGGTAAAGCTGCGGGAACTGTCGGATGCGCTGATGGATCGGATTCACGGCAATTACCGTTTCATCATCGGGTTTAACCTGATGCTGATTATTCTGGGCGTGGCGGGAGTGCTGCCGCCGGCGACCTCGGCGTTTTTGCATAATACATCGACGATTGCGATCAGCTTAAAGAGCATGACAGATCTTCTGGAATAAAAGAACAGGCATCCGATGGATTCGGATGCCTGCTTTGTTTCCGGAGCAGATGAATCTGTATTCCGCTGTATATCAGTTTTGTTCATTTTACGATTATCCTACTCTCCCAGATAAAAGACCGAATCTGCCTTATTCTCCGAATCCAGAAGCGAATTGTATGCGATGCAGTTATACTGCAGCAGGATATCATCGTAGGGTGTTTCCGCCCCCGACGCGTAGGAGGTGCCGTCTGCATCCACATATCCGACTGAACTGATGACCGGCAAGGTCTGGTACAGAACCGACAGGTATTTGTTGTATTGCGTCTGGGGCAGCCCGGCCGTCTGGGACAGGAGGGTGGAGAGGTAATTGACACTGATATTCTCCACTTCCGCCTCCTCGATGTCGTAGTTCGCCCAGATGACGAACGGAGTCTCATACCGGCTCAGCTCCTGCTCTATGGTCAGATTGTCCAGGCTGTCCACCCCCATGAGTTCCTCATAAAACTCATCCTCGATGGAAGGCAGGTGGTCGCCGAACATACAGATAATCGTCGGTTCATCCACATCGGAGAAATACTCTACCAGCTCCTCAAAAGCAGAGTCGGTCTCTTTTACCAGAGACAGGTAGCGGTTCGCCTTCGGGTAAGTCGTGGACATGTTCGTCGCATAAATCTGCTGATAGAAATTCGAATAGGATACCGTATATCCGCCATGGTTCTGCATCGTCACATTGAACACGAAGAAAGGCTCGTCCTCATCCCGGTTTTCATACATGTCCTCCACCATGGTATAATCGTAAGAGTCGCTGATAAAGCGGCGCAGCAACATCTCGCTGCCGTCCTCGTAGCGCTCTTCCAGAAGATTCTGGTACTCAATGACATCCGAGTTGGATTTGTATGTCTCTATAATATCCTCGTCAATGAAATCTTCAATGCTGATAAAATCATCAAAGCCCAGCAGCGGGTAAACCGCCTCCCGGTTCCATCCGGATCCATAATAGGGATGATATGCCGTCAGGGAGTATCCCAGCGTGGAGAGCGTCGACACCAGCGACGGCGTCTCGTTTTGCAGATAGGACTGGTATACATTGCAGCCCGCGGGCAAAAATGAGATTGAGTTGCCCGTCAAAGCTTCATACTCACTGTTGCTGGTACCCGCGCCGAAAACCGGCACTGTCACATAGCCTTTGATCGTGTTTTCTGTCAGGCTGTTGATGAAAGGTATGTAGTC